>Ga0187893_10003097_pt1 | contig 34666 bp, 29 predicted proteins | sample MA1701074metaG_FD_139574 | JGI IMG/M metagenome (GOLD analysis project Ga0187893, IMG submission 139574) | White microbial mat communities from a basaltic lava cave in the Kipuka Kanohina Cave System on the Island of Hawaii, USA - MA170107-4 metaG ...
CAGTTCCCGGTTCCCAGTTTCCAGTTTCCAGCAGAGCGCGCGCGTTCGACCTCTGGGAACTGGTAACTGGAAACTGTGCGAGCAATTCCGATACGCACTTGAGACCGCGAGCACTTAGGGCCGCTACTTCGCCGCGGGCGCGGGCGGAGGGGCCGGGGGCGCGGCCGGCGGGGCCGCCGCCGGAGGGGCCGCGGGCGGCGCCGGCGGCACGAACTCCGTGCCCACCTTCGAGCCCACCGAGTTCACCACGTGGTACGCGATCGCGAACCCCACGACGAAGACGCCCACGACCCAGGCGATCGCCCCGCCCGCGGTCTCCGCGATCGGGAAATGGGAGCGTCCGCCCATCCCGAAGAGCATGGGGACGCTCAGGTAGGTGTTGATCCGAGAGAACTTTCCGGCGACGGCTACGAGCTGGTCGAAGTCGGCGGGCTTGGGCTGGAGGCCGGCCACGGCGGGGATGATGACCTTCTGCCGGGGCCAGATGACGAACCAGACGTTGAACCACATGATGGTTCCCAGGATGCCGCCGAAGAGGATCCAGATGTTCCCGAAGCCGGCGCCGCGCTTCCCGCCGGCCGACTCGAAGCTGAGCCACCCCTCGAAAGGGCTGGCGGCGGTGAAGAACTCCTGGTAGAGGATGTAGCCCAGGCCCGTCAGGAACGTGAGCATGGCGCCCCATCGGAACCACCAGATCGCGCGGCCGCGGAAATTCGGCACGACGATCTTCTTCTGGTCGGGGCCCAGGGCCTTCTCGGCGTGGGACTGGACGAAGTTGAAGTAGTAGAGATGCCCGATCCAGGCGATGCCGAAGAAGAAGTGCGCCCAGCGGAGGAGCTGCAGGATCACGTCGTGCACGCGCGACGGCGCCTCGACCATCGGCTGCTGGAGAACGGCCTCGAGCATGGACAGGTCTCCTCTCTCTAGCCTCGGAACGATCTCATTCCATCTATATCGGCCGAAATGTCAAGGGTATCGTACGAAAACGGTCCTGAATCGGGGGGCTCCACTTCCCCGCCCCGCGAGGTATGACGGTCCACGCCGGGCCCCGGTAGCTCAGTTGGATAGAGCGGCGGTTTCCTAGTCGCGCCAGGGGCCCCGGTCACGTCCGGTCGCTCAAAGTCGAAAATGCCCCGGGAGGGGTCGTAGTCCCCTCCTGGGGCCATTTTAAGAAAAGTCACCTGCGGTCATCCCGGGTCGCCCCAAGTCGCGTTTGTGCGCCAGGAACTACACAGATCTCTACACACCCCGGCCCGATTCACCCGGCAAAGCGGCTCCTACACAGGTGTGTAGCGATTTGTGTAGTTCGCGCAGACCAGGCGAACGGTAGGACCGAGAAGCCTGATGTGCTGGACTTCAGGGGCGGCGCTCATTCGGTGGCGTCCGGGAACAGCCGGAGCATTTCACCGAAGCGCTCCTTGATCGCCTCGGTAAGCGGCTCGTCGGACCAGACTTCGAACGTGGCGACCTGAGTTCGATAACCCCCGGTCCGGACAGGTGGGCTGGGGTACTTCACGGAATCCTCCCCGGTGCGCACCCAGGTCGAGCCGTTCCATTGGTACCAGTCACGGCTGAGCGATCCCGGCAGGCAGCTACTCGCTCGATACAGCGAGGCTTGCACTTCCCTCTCGCTCAGCTCAATCTCGAAGTACCCGAACGCTATCTCTCGAAGTCGGTTCCGGGGCGTGAAAAGTCGGGTAGCTGTGGACGCGTATGCCACCTGAAAGTTCTTCATCTCGACTGCTTCACATCGATTCCGTATCTGGCTGGTCATGGTACCCCCGGACCGGATCGAACGGTCAACCTGCGCTTTAGGAAAGCGCCGCTCTATCCAATTGAGCTACGGGGGCGTGACAACCCTCATCCGATTATACGCACCGCCCGATCGACCACAACGATAAGCCTCGGCCATCGGGCCGCTCGCGCGCCTCGCCCGCGAGGCGAACGACTGGTCCGCGCTCTTTGACAATCGGTAGAGAAGTCGACCTGCGCCGGGGTGGACGGGGTCTCCGGCGCGGCGAGGCCGGGTCCGCTGATGCGGCACGACCTCATCGCGCCTGTCTTACATCCCTTGCCTCCTTTCCTTTTCCCCTCCCACCCCACCGACTGAAGACTTCCCGCGGCCTCACCACGCCGCAGGATGGCCCGAAGTCGGAGAGCGACAGGTCGGTCGCTCGATCGGCGGCCCGAGTGGATGCGCCAGGGCCGCCCGGAGGCCTCTCGCCCAGGCTCCGCAAGGAAGCGGGATCGCGCGTGGTCCCGAGGGCGACGAGCGTGCAGGAAACGGCACCGCGTGCCGTCTCCTGCACGGGGTTTCGCGGCGCTCACCTAGCCGAAAGCGCCGTCTTGACGAGAATCCGGCGTGGAAGCGCCGGATTCGGCTCTGAACACCCGCTCAATCGCGCGAAATCAGCAGGACGCATCCCGTGGTGACCACGGAGACGATCCAGCCAAGACGGAGGTACCCGATGGGCTTGGCGGCCATGAAGGAGGAGTTGCACCAGCGATTGTGGTCCGCCCAGGAGCGGTGGTTCGCGCTCCAGGGGGCCGGCGCCAGCAAGCGCGACATCAAGGTCGACAGCCTGCGCCGGTCCGGAGACGCGTACTTCGAGTCGCGCCGGTTGCTCTTCTGGGGCAAGACGAGGTTGGACTATGAACGCGTCCTGAAGCGATTCGTCGAGTTCTGCCACCATCGCGGGCGTGAGCGGAACGCTGATATCGACAAGCGTGACATGCGCGACTACCTCATGCACATGCTCGACAGGGGCGCTACCGCGTCCTACATCGACAAAATCTAAAGCGCCATCGTGAAATTCGGAGCCGTCTACGGCAAATACCAGAGCTTCAAGTCCGCCGGCCGGACAATCGGAAAGACAGTTCGCGAGCGCGTTGGGGCAGAGTCGACCGCCGGACCGTCACACCAGCGGATCTCCGCCGAGGTGGCCCAGCGCGCCCTGGACCGCCTGCGAGACCTGGACGAGCGCTACGAGGTCAAGACCGGCCTGTCACGAGGTTACCACTTGGCGGCCGAACTCCAGTCCCATTGCGGTTTGCGCGCGCTCGAGGCGACGGAGCGAATGACACCGGCACGGCTCTCGGATGTCCAAGTCATCGGTAAGGGCGGGAAGGATCGATTCATGTTGATCCCGGTGGACCTGCTGGGGCGGCTTCGTGAATTCTTTAACGAGACGAGGGCGACCCATCACACCGACGTACCGCCCCGGGAAGAGCACGTGCGCGTGCTGCCGGATTTCCTCCAGAGTGGCGCTCTTACAGAAGCCGGTCACGTCGGCGTAGTGGCCGGCGCCTTTGTCGCCGCGCCACGCGTGATAAGTGCCCGCGATCTTCGCAATGTCGTCATTGGTCAACTCGCGTTGCACGCGGTCGATCATCCGGCCCATCCTGCGGGCGTCGATGAAGAGGGTTTGGCCACGGCGGTCGCGGGAACGGCTGTTCTTTCGGTCGCGCGCCAGGAACCAGAGGCACACGGGAATCTGCGTCGAGTAGAGGAGCTGCCCGGGCAGGGCCACCATGCAGTCGACAAGATCGGCCTCGATGATGTTCCTGCGGATCTCCCCCTCGCCCGACTGATTGCTGGACATGCTGCCGTCGGCGAGGACGATGCCGGCGGGCGCCAGGTGGTGGATGAAATGCTGGACCCAGGCGAAGTTGGCGTTGCCGACGGGCGGGGCCCCGCACTTCCACCGGACGTCCTTGCGGAGTTGGCCCCCGTTCCAGTCGCTGCCATTGAAAGGCGGACTCGCCAGCACGTAGTCCGCTTTGAGGTCGGGGTGCAGGTCCCGGCGGAATGAGTCGGCCGGCTCCGTCCCAAGGTTCGCCTCGATGCCGCGGATGGCCAGATTCATCTTCGCGAGCTTCCAGGTCGTCGCGTTGGACTCCTGGCCGTAGACGCTGATGTCCTCGATCCGTCCGCCGTGGGCCTCGGCGAACTTCTCGGACTGGACGAACATGCCGCCCTAGCCGCAGCACGGGTCGAAGACGCGGCCTCGGTACGGAGCCAGCATCTCGACGAGGAACTGGACCACGCAGCGGGCCGTGTAGAACTGGCCGCCCTTCTTGCCCTCGGCGGCGGCGAACTGGCCCAGGGAATACTCGTAGACCCGGCCGAGAATGTCATTGGAGCGGTTCTCCTTGTCTCCGGGCCCGGTGGTACCGATCAGGTCGATGAGCTGCCCCAGGCGCTACTTGTCCAGCGTGGGCCGGGCGTAGTCCTTCGGCAGGACACCCTTGAGCGTCGGGTTATCGTGCTCGATCGCTTCCATTATCGCCGCCTCCGCCTCGGGACGCCCGATCATCACGTCGCCGTCGTAAGTCAGCCGGTTGCGCTTCTGCCACATGTCGTCGAAGAAACCGAGACTCGCCTTCCAGGAAGAGTCGAGAACCGCTTCGCAGAACTCGACGGTGGTCTTGTGCTGCAACGTCGTCGCCGGACGGTATCCGTAGGCGCGCATGAGCGCGAGCGCTGTCTTGAACATGACGTCGTACGCGACGTCGTACGCCCCCTCGCCTCGTCGATCTCCAAGAACTTGCGCACGTTCCCAAGGTCCTTCTGCGCCGCCGCAAGAAGGCGGTCCACCTGGTCGAACGGGGGCCCTCGAGAGCCTCCGGAGCCGCTTCTCGGCCGCCAGCCTGCCTATCGCCGTCTGGTTCATCGGGGCCGCTCCAGGAGTTTGGCCAGATCGCCCGGCTTGCGCTGGACCGGGGTGGTGCAGTCCGCATTGGGTAAGCCAAGCAACGGAAGGTAGCCGTTCAGCAGGATTCGATCCATCCCTTCGTACTTCAGCGTGATATCCTTCCGGAACAGCTCTTCCAACGAAGCCATGGGCGGTTCTCCTCGGCAATGACGGTGACGTTAGACACCCCCATCAAAGCGTCGGAGCGAGAGCCGTCCATCAAAACTCTTCCCAGCACCTCCGCGTCTCCGCGATTGCCGCTTCCGAACTCCCGCGAGGGTCTGGCTGCCTTCACGGTTGGAGGGCCACCTCGCTAATCCTTGATGACCACTTTAGAAACAAGGTCGTCGAGGAGCTTCCGGCGCTCGAGGCCGTCCGTCTGGGCCATGTAGACGTCGTAGGCCCGCTGCGCGATCTCCAGGATTCGGGACGCTTCGTCCAGGTAGAGGTCGTGCGCGCCCTCGAAACCCGAGAGCTCGGCCCGCACCTTGGCCAGCCTGTCGCGCCACACCTGTACATCTTCCAAGAACGCGTCCGGCTGGTCTGCTTTGGTGGTGCTAGCTCACGGTCGCTCGACGCGGCACACTTGATGTCCACCGTGCAGGAACTCTACCGGCGCGGCCTTCGCCCTTCTCCCTTCCCCTTCGGGCCGCGCCGGAGGGCGCGGCAGGCCTTTCTCCCCCTTGGTCCCTTTCCGGCAAACACAGCGTGACGGGGGCGTGCGGTCCGGTAGGCGCCGGGGGGTCAGTCTCGCAGGAGCGATTTGTGGAGCATGATCCTACCGCGAGGCGAGGACTTCGCCGAATCGAGAACGAGAATGAGAATGAGAACGAGGGAAGCGATCACGGCCAGGAGCATCGGTACCACCACCGAGCATCCCAGGATCCGAGCCGCCCGCCTCACGCTTGCATCATCCGCCTCCGGCGTGAGGGGAGAATGATGCTGGCGTTAGATCTTCCTCACGGAATTCCCCCGGGATTGTCGCCGATCGGCCCGTGAAAACACTTTCATAGGCCCCTCACGCTCGCCTCATCCGCCCGACCCTATTCCTTCAAGCCGGGAGGTCCGGCCTTCGAAGCGCAGGGAGGGAAGGGCTACGTGCTCATCGTCTTGGTCGACGAGGACGCGCCAATGGCACGACGCGTGCAGAAGGTCCTGGCGAAGGACGGCCATACGTTTGAGCAGGTTGCGGGTATCGCCGAGGCGAAGCGCCGGCCGCCCGCGCCACAGGCGGAAATCCTCGTCCTGATGCGTCCTCGCCCCCACCCCGGCGACCTCCTGGAATTGCGTGGCCTGCGAAAGGCAGCGACCTGGGTTCCCATCCTGGTGATACTTCGCCAGGGCAAAGACAGGGGGCGCCTCGACCTTCTCAAGGCAGGAGCCGATGACTGCCTGGTTGCGCCCTTCTCGGAGCGCGAACTTCGCACTCGCGTGGAAGTCCTTGTCCGTCGCAATGTCGTGGGCAGCGTCGCGACCTTGAAATCCGGGGACATCGTCATGGATCTCGTGCGGCGCGAGGTGACCCGCGGAACTCGCAGGGTCCGGCTCACTCCCAGGGAATTCGCGCTGCTCGAGTATCTCCTCCGTCGCCCCGGCGAGGTCTTGAGCCGCACGGTGATCGCAAATGCGGTATGGGGACACGACTTTGACTGGCGCTCGAACGTCATTGACGCCTTCATCAAACTGCTCCGCAAGAAGCTTGAGGCGGGAGGGGAGCCTAGGATCATCCAGTCGCTCAGGGGAGTGGGTTTCGCTCTTCGCGAGCGTTCAGAGCGGCCGTAGGCCTTGGCCCGAAAGGCGCCTGGTCGGCGGGGGACCCATCCCAATCCCTTACCCTGGTGCTTCTGTTCTTTCGGCAGGCCCAAGTAGAGGGCCCGTGGACGAACGAATCCCCCCACCGACCAAGCAGTGGCGACCCCTTCGATGGACAAACGGCTTGTAGCGTCCCCGTGGTGAGCGCGTGATGAGGGGCAGATCAAATCTCCCTCATGACCGGGACCCGTCAGAACCGGACGTCGACCCCCAGGATCGGGCCAGCCAAGGTCTGTCGCAATTCCTTGTCAGGATGCTCGCGGACAAACGCCTCGTCATAGTCTCGGAAATGCCCAACCAGGACGCGGTATCCGAAGTGGAGGGAAATCCTTTCGGAGACGTCCAACCTGAGGAGCAGGGAGAAGTCGCTCACCGCCGACGAGGATCCTGTGACGTTGAGCGGCATCGACCGACCGGCGTTCAGAATCATGCCGAACGGTCCCTCCTGCCAAAACCCGACCTCGATGCCGGCGTATGGAGCCAGCCGCCCCTTCCGCTCGACGTCGAGACCGTCGTCGGGAGAATTCAGGAAGTCACCCGTCAGGCCTCCGCTCAGGGCGATGTCTACCACGGCATGCCTCGTGTAACCCGCGATTCGACGGGTGTACGTGAGCGTGAAACGTCCCCAGGTGAGCGAAGGCTCGGTGTCCCAGAGCTTCCCCTCGTCGCTGGAAAGGGTTGCCGCGAGGTACGAGATCCGGATCGAATCGTCCCGGCCGAACGGGTAATCGATGAGCAAGGCCGCTCCAGGGCCGTGAATCTCGTCCCGCTTGGTGAAGTACATGAAGTCCAATCGGACCTCGGGTGGAGGCCATGCCTCGACCGCCATTTCCTCCGGTAGCCCCTTCCGCACGACCTTGTGAATCTGCTCCTCCTGAGCCTGTTCCAGGAATTTCCTGGGGTCGGGCCGGAACCCTGGGAGGTCTGCCTCCTCTTCGCCGGGCGACGCGGGAGTTGGCTCCCTGGTAGGCGGCCTGTCCTGGCGCTCGGGCACTCTTAGTCGCTCGAGGTCCCATTCATCCAGCTTGAGGGTGAGCGGAAGGCCTTCGACGGGCGGCACGATCTGGGGACGAGGCGGAGGGGGAGGCGGCACGTCCACGGCTCGTTCCGCGGCCGCGAGGGCCGGCGCCGGCGACTCGTTCTGCCCGGGCGGCTGGACCTGCTCGAAGGGATCGGCCGCTCTGATGGTCGGGACTCCGGTCGCCTCCCGGGCGGCCGGCTGAGTGGGACGGACGGCCGGTCTCGGGTGATGGGGCGCGATCCCGGCCTCCCAGACAAACAAGGTCGGGACCACGGCGATGGCGACGAGGAGCGCCAGTCCAGCAACGGACAAGGCGCGATAAGGTTTGAGTTCCCTCCTCAGCCGCCTCGCAAGTCGCCGCTCTCCCTCGACCTGGAGCCGGGCGCAGATGAAGGTCTGAATGAGGAGGTAGGCCAGGAACGCGACGACCGCAACCGCCAGCGAGGCGGAGACAATCCGGAGCCACACCGAGGAGTCTTGGGCGACGACGATCCAGAGATTGACGCCGAATGCGGCGGCGAGGATCAGCCCCAGGAAGGCGAGCCGGCGCCAGGCCCATCGTCGGTACGCGCGGTATACATCGACCACGTCCAGCCTCCGAGTGTTCGCCGCCTGAATTCTACCGTCCGCCTCAACCCGGTCCAACTCGCATCGCACCGTCCGCGGCGCGGAGGCGTCCAGAGGACCGTGAGGAAATATTCATGAAGCCCTCACAAAGCTCTCACGCCGCCACGGGCAAGCTGCCACACAGTGCAGCTTTGCCCCCCGTGCGCCTGGCGCGGTAGAATGGAGGTCCTATGCGGATCCTGGTCGTAGAGGACGAAAGGAAGCTTGCCCAATTCATCAAGCGCGCGCTCCGCGAGGACGGCCATGCCGTGGACCTCACCCACGACGGCGAGGAGGCCCGCGATTTCGCTCTCCACGAGGATTACGACATCCTTGTCCTTGACCTCCAGCTTCCGGGACGGGACGGTCTTACGGTGCTCCAGGAATTACGCCGCGAGAAAAAGGGCACCCCGGTCCTCATCCTGACGGCGCGCGACACGGTCAAGGACCGGGTCCGCGGTCTCGACCTTGGGGCGGACGACTATCTGACGAAGCCGTTCGCGCTCGACGAACTCCGGGCGCGAGTGCGGGCCCTCCTCCGTCGCGGGCAAGGCAGCTCCTCCACGATGCTCAGGTTCGGAGATTTGAGCATGAACCTCCTCAATCGGGTGGTCATGCGGGAGGATCGAGAGATTTCCCTCACCCCCAAGGAGTTCTCGCTCCTCGAGTACTTCATCCGCAATTCAAAGCGCGTGGTGACGCGAACGTCTATCGCTGAGCACGTGTGGGACTATAACTTCGAGTGGCAATCGAACGTCGTGGACGTCTTCGTGAACGTCCTGCGCAAGAAGCTGGAGGAGCAGGGCGAGCCTCGGATCCTCCACACGGTGCGCGGAGTCGGGTACGTGCTCAAGGAGCCGGACGGTGCGGTCGGTTAGCGCCCGCCTTCCCCTTCGATTCGTCCTGCTCGGTGCCGGCGTCTGGGCCATTTTCTGCGCCGGGCTGTACCTCTGGATGCGTCAGCGGGAGGAGCGCCTGCTCGAGAAGGAGTTGGTGGGGCAGGCCCAGATGTTTCACGAACGGTTCGTCGAGGAGATTGACGAAGTCCGGAGAGGAGTTCATGCGAGCTTGCAGGATGAAATGGAGTCCTTCCTGCGCGGCAGCGGAGCGCGCGCCGAGGTCCGACGGCCCGACGGGTCCCTCGTTTTCGCGCCGCATTCAAGCCCGCCCGATGCGGCGGGATTCCGCGTTCGCGCCGACACAGTGACCGACGGTTTGGGAGAATCGTTCGTCATCCGGGTCGGAGTCAGCGAGACGCCGCACCAGGAGGCGCTGAAGGAGCTCCGCCTCTACTTGGCCGTGTTCGCTCCGATCGCCCTGTGCTTGCAATGGCTGTTCGGAGCGATCCTTGTCCGGCGCGCGATTTCGCCCGTGGAGGAAATCCGGGACCATGCGGAGCGGATCAGCCGTTCCAACGTCTCGGAGCGGGTCCCGGAGCGGTTTCTCACTGGAGAGTTCAAGGACCTTGCGCACACCTTCAACGAGATGCTGACGCGGCTTGAAAGCGCCATTGAGGACCTTCAGAACTTCGCCGCGGACGCGGCCCATGAGCTCAGGACCCCCCTCGCGAACCTGCGCGCCGAGATGGAGACGGCGATCCAGGAGGAGCGGTCGCCGGCGGAATACGAGCGCATCCTCGCCAGCGTGTCCGAGGAGGTCGCGAGGATGAACCGGATCGTGACCGACCTCTTCACGCTGGCCAAGATCGACATGCGCCAATACGCCCTTCAAAAGGAGCGGGTCAGCCTGCGCCCGCTGCTCGAAGAGGCGCGGGAAACCTGGCAGCGGGCCGCGGCCGAGCGGGGGGTGGAGATCCGCTTGGAGGGTCAGGATGCCGAAGTGATGGGCGACGCGGTCGCCCTCCGCCGCGTCTTCATGAACCTGGTCGAGAACGCGGTGAAGTACAACCGGCCGGGCGGAAAAGTGAACTTGTCCATCGGGCGCAAGGATAGCGTGGCCCGCGTCCGCGTCCAGGACACGGGAATCGGCATCCCGCAGGAGCATGTCCCCTGGCTTTTCCGCCGGTTCTACCGGGTCGACAAGGCGCGATCCCGGGAGAGCGGCGGAGCCGGTTTGGGGCTGGCCATCTGCAAGTCATTCGTCGAAGCTCAGGCCGGCCGGATTGAGGTCGAAAGCGCACCCGGCACAGGTTCCGTGTTCACCGTTGAACTTCCCGCCATCTCCTAGCTCGCAGCCCCATCTCAGGAACCTTCAGGAATCCGGCCGGTCCAGTTTAGGGCAGCCACCAGAGCCTCGGCCACCAACTCTGAGAGCGCGCATGGTTGAGGATTCCCGCAGCGAGCGGGATGGATAGCATGCCGAGCACGCGGAGAGATTCGTTCCTGACCGCGCGCAGGTCCACCTCGTAGCGGTCGGAGCCCCAAGACCAGCCGATGCGGCGCGGCAGGAGCCTGGGAACCGAGGCGACGTAGCTCTTCCAATCCTCCGCGAAAAGGCTCGCGAGCTGCTCTTCTTCCGCTCGTATGACCCAGACGAGATAGAAGATGCTTACAAGCAAGACCGCGCCGGCCATTGAGAGGCTGCGAAGGAACATGCCCGAGGCAAGCGCCACGAACAGGGATCCCAGATAGAGCGGATTGCGCGTGACGCCATACGGTCCGTGGGTGATGAGGCACCCCCCTTTTCGTCCCCCGACGAAAACGATGCTCGAAAGCCGGAGTGAGAGACCGGCCGCCAGGAAGCACCAAGCCATGGAATCGACGAGGACGGCCGCCCAGGTTCCTTGGCGTATCAGGGGCCGGCTCAGGAGCACCGCCGCCACGGAGGGCACGAGAAAGGAAATCCCAATCCGGCCTCGGGCGCGAAAGGCTCGGCTCCTGGGCTTGGGCACACGGACTCCTCTTTGGGTCCGACCGGACCTGCCGACGTCTGAACGTATGCCCCGCGTGATGAACCCCGGATGAGCGGGCTATGAAAAGGCCTTCCAGGATCGGAGCCCCCCGTTCGACCGGCCGCGGCCTGGGAAATGAAGATCCCTTCAGCGAGTGCTCATCGAAGCCTCATGCGCCGGCAAGACAATCCCCGGTCATGGAAGGCACCCTCACACGGACCCGCGCGACGGTCGTCATTCCCACCTACAACGAGGCGGCAAACATCGCGCCTCTGGTCCGCCGCATTTGCGCGGCCATTCCGGGCGTGGCGATCCTCTTCGTGGACGACGCTTCCAACGACGGGACCGCAGAACAAGCACGACAGCTCGCCGCCGAGTGGCCCATCACGGTAATCGAACGATTCGACGAGCGCGGGCTTTCTACGGCCGTCCTCCGAGGCCTTGCGGCGGCCAGGACCGACATATGCGTCGTGATGGATGCCGATCTGAGCCACCCCCCGGAGGCCATTCCCAGTCTCGTTCAAGCCATCGAGGAGGGCGCGGAGGTGGCGGTCGGAAGCCGGTACGTCCCCGGAGGAGCTATCGACGACTGGCCCCTTGTCCGCAGGCTTGCATCCAAGGCGGGGACCGCTCTCGCACGCCCCTTGACAGCAATCCGGGACCCCATGGCCGGTTTCTTCTGTCTTCGACGGAGTCTGCTGGAGGGGTTGGAGCTCAAACCGCGGGGATTCAAGATCCTCCTGGAGATCCTCGCCCGCAGCCGGGTCGGGAATGTCCGCGAGGTGCCCATCCGGTTCGAAGACAGGAATCACGGTGAGAGCAAGTTCGACTCTCACGAGCGAAAGGAATTCCTCAAGCAGGTCTGGACCCTCTACCGGGAATTGAATGCCTGGCCGTGGAGGTTGGCGAAGTTTCTGGCGACGGGCTCAAGCGGGTACCTCGTCCACATGGCCGTCCTCTGCGCGCTGGTGGAGGTCGTGGGGGTCGTGCCCATTCTGGCCGCGGTGGGCGGGTTTGGCGTGGCGACGACGTCCAATTACGTCCTCAACCGGATTTGGACGTTCCGCGCTCGACGGACCTCGGTGCCTACCTCCTATGCCATCTACACGGTGGGCGCGCTTGCAGGGCTCGGCGTCCAAGTCGTCACGATGTGGGCGCTCTCCCGGATTCATTACGCCCTGGCCGCCTCCCTGGGGATCGTGCTGGGAACCCTGTTTACCTTCCTGACCGGTGACCTATGGGCCTTCCGGAAGCGCTGAGGCCCATCCCCGTCTGGGCCCTGTGGCTTGCGGGGGTCACCGCCTTCCGCCTGCTCTTCGGAGCGCTGGTCCCGCTGACTCCGGAGGAGGCCTACCACTGGAACTACGCGGTGCACCCGGACTGGAGCTACTACGACCATCCCCCAATGATCGCTTGGGCAATCGCCGCCGGGCGACTCCTCTTCGGGGACACGGCACTCGGGGTCCGTTTCGTGCCGATCCTCTTCTCGGTGGGTACGGCGTGCGTCCTCGCCCGCCTGGCCCGGCGCCTCTACGGGGAGAGGGCCGCCGTATGGACCATCTGGCTGCTCATGCTTGAGCCCATCATGCTCGGCGCCGCGGGGGCTGGTTTCCCGGACTCCCCACTCCTTTTCTTCTGGACCCTTGCCCTAAGCCTGGCGTGGAAGGCCATTGAAACCCGTCGGGGCCCAGTCTGGATTGCTGCGGGTGCGTCATTGGGGGCCGCACTTCTGTCGAAGTACACGGCTGCGTTCTTCGGGCTGGGAATGCTGGCCTACCTGCTGGTTTCGAAACGCGACCGCCGCATTCTATTGAGCCCGTGGCCCTACTTGGGTGCCCTTGTGGCGCTGATCGTCTTCTCGCCTGTCATTTTCTGGAACTGGGCTCATGACTGGGTTTCATTCCACTACCAAAGCGTGAATCGCCTGCGTCAGGCGGATGAAGTCAATCTTGCCTCTGGAATCAAGTTCGTGGGTCAGCAGTGGCTGGGAGTCATTCCCCTCCTCATGCCGCTTGCGGTTGTCGGCGCGTGGCGCGCACTCAGTTCCGAAAGGGCGGCGGAACGCTATCTTTTCTGGTTGTTGGCGCCCATGCTGGGGTTCTTCTTCATCCTGGGATGGACCCGCGCCATTCATCTCCTGTGGCCCCTCCCCGCCTACCTGGGACTCACCGTGCTGATGGCGGGGATTGTCGTTCGCTGCGACACGTCGCTTGCGCGGTTCTATGAGAGCAAGCGCTCCTGGCTCTTGGGGAGCTTCGCGGTCGGCGTCGTCTTGACGACCTGCCACGCAGCCTTCTTCCTTCCGTATCTCTCACCGATTCAGGGGCTCTACGGCTGGGAGAAGGTAGCCCTACAGACAAGACGCCTTCGGGAAGAGATGCCGCCCGAGACCTTCGTCCTCGGGATCGGCCGAAAATACACGGTGCCCAGTCAGCTCGCCTTCCACCTTCGCGAACCTGCTAACGTTCATGGGAAGAACCTTCTGGGCCAGATGGGACTGCAATACGACTTCTGGGCCGATCCGAGGAGTCTCAAGGGGCGGGATGCGGTCGTGGTTCTGGAGGCCGGCGACCGGAGCGACCGGGCACTGGACCTCCTTCGGAAGCACTTCCGTTCGGTCGACGAAGCGGGCGAAGTCGTCGTACCCGTCGGCCGTATGGTTCTCGTCCGTCCGCGTCCCCTTCGGTTCACCCTGCTCCGGGCCCGCGACTATCAGCCGCACGACCTGGCGTCCCCGCGTCTTTTCGGTCGAGCTACGGATTGACGTCGGGCCACAGACCGCAGGAGACAAGTTCCTAGGAGGCGTGGAGCCGTTCCCGCGGCTCCCCGGGGCTCGCCCGTCGATGGCGAGGCCTGCGGATTCCTGTGGTTACCTCCCCGCTCTTTCTACCCTAATGCTCTGAGAAACGATGGGCTCATCCTCTGAACTCCTGAAGAACTACCTGGCTCACCGTGATTCCCTGTTCGCGTTCGTCCTGGCCCTTACTCACGATCGGGACGTGGCCGACGAGGTCTTCCAGGAGGCGGGGCTGGCTGTCGCGGAGGAGGCGAGCCGGGGCACGCGGGTGTCCCGCTTCATGGGATCGGTGCGATCGGAGTTGAGCGAGATCCGTGCCGTGGGATGAGCGCGGTTCCCGGAGGGTCTCCGCGTCCCCGCTGCGCGGGGCGGCGCCGTGCCGATTTCCACCACCGCACGCCACCCGGCACGAGTGGTATGGGTCCCCGAAGGGGTTCGCCGAGCAAGCCCGGGGTGCTTGCTCAGGAGGAGCCTACCATCCTGACCAAGGAGATCGGGCAGGGCTTTGGCCGCCCGCAGGCAGCCGCGCGTGTCCACCGCGCATGGTCATCGCGACCACCGGTACAGCAGGAAAGGGAAAGGAGGCTCCGCGGACTGATCGAGACGGCCCTGCGGAGTACAACAGGATAAGAGCTTTTTCTAGGCCCGTCACTCTGCACCCTTTGCCGTAACAGCCGTTATCTCGGTGTTTACGGCCTCCAGGGGCCGGGTCGCGTCCCGTCTCTGTTGACGCCTCCGCGCCACAGAGACGGGCCGGGCCCGCGAGCACCATTGACGGCGAGACCGCCGCACGGCGAGACCCCCAGCCAAGCCCATCAGGCAAGGACCGAGCCCCGCCCTGGAAGCACCCGGGGATCAGCCTTTCGGCGCTTGGGGGTGGTGTGTGCTGGGGGGCTCTGGTTGGGGGTGGGGAATGAACGGGCAGTCTGCTCGTCCCGCAGGGGCGGGACGGGCGGGCCGTCCGGTGGGTCCCGGGCCTTTAGAACCGGCCCGGGGGCGAAATCTGTCGTTATTTTGAGTTTGTGACGGCCGGTTTCCGGATCGAATCTTGGAGGGCAGTTCTAAAATCGCGAACGAGGGTGTACCAGCCTTCGCTCGGCCGAGCGAAGCGAGGCTGGAGCGAAGGCGGTCACGCCGAAGCGCCGGCCAGTGGCCGGTGCGGAGGCGGACCACGGGCCGAGCTTCGGCTGGGCGAGCCAGCCTCCGCTCGCCGGGGCGAAGCCGAGGCCGGCGCCGAGGCGGACGGGACGGGCACGCGATGAGCGACTGGCTTTGGATCGTCCTGGGACTGGTGATCCTGACGGGCGGGGCCGAAGTCCTCGTCCGGGGGGCGTCCCGCCTGGCCCGCCTGGCGGGCCTCTCCCCCCTCGTCGTCGGCCTCACCGTCGTCGCCTACGGGACGAGCGCGCCGGAGGTCGCGGTGAGCCTCAAGGCCGCCCTCTCCGGGCAGGCCGACCTCGCGCTCGGGAACGTCGTCGGGAGCAATACCTTCAATGTCCTCTTCATCCTGGGCCTGTCGGCCCTCGTCGCGCCCCTCGCCGTGTCCGGGCAGCTCGTCCGGCTCGACGTCCCCGTCATGATCGGCGTCGTCCTCCTCGGCTGGGCCCTGGGGGCCGACGGCTCGATCGGCCGGATCGACGGCGCGGCCCTCGCCCTGGGCGGGATCGCCTACACCGCCTTCCTCGTCCGGAAGGGCCGGCGCGACGCGGCCCAGGAGCCGCCGCCGCCGGACCTCCCGCGGGGCCCCAGGAGCCTCCTCCTCTCCGCGGGCGCCGTCGTCCTCGGCCTCGCCTTCCTCGTCCTGGGCGGGCGCTGGCTCGTGTCCGGGGCCGTGGGCGTCGCGCGCGGCTTGGGCGTGAGCGAGCTCCTGATCGGGCTCACGATCGTCTCGGCCGGTACCTCGCTCCCCGAGGTGGCGACCTCCGTCATGGCCACGATCCGCGGCGAGCGCGAGATCGCGATCGGGAACGTCGTGGGAAGCAACATCTTCAACGTCCTCGTGGTCCTGGGCCTCTCGGCGGCGGTGTCCGGCGACGTCGCCGTGTCGCCGGCCGTGGCCCGCTTCGACTACCCCGTCATGGCCGCGGTCTGCGTGGCCTGCCTCCCGGTCTTCTTCACGGAGGGCCGGGTCGACCGCTGGGAGGGCGCGCTCTTCCTGGCCTACTACGCGGCCTACGTCGGCTACCTCGCGCTCAAGGACGCGGAGCACCAGGCCCTCCCCCTCCTGAGCGAGGTCACGCTGGCGTTCGTCCTCCCGGCCACGGTACTGGGCGTCGGCCTCTCGGTGCTGGCCGCCCTCCGCGCCCGCCGCCGCGCCTGAGACCAGAGCCGACCGCGCGCCGTTCGGGTATGCTCCCTCCCGTGGGCCTCGTCTACTCCGCGATCCGCGGCCTCCTTCGGCTCGGGCTCCGCGCCTACTTCCGCGAGATCGAGGTCCACGGCCGCGAGCAGCTCCCCCGCGAGGGGCCCTGCGTCGTCGCGGCGAACCACCCGAACAGCATGATGGACCCCTTCCTGATCGTCGCGGCCTCCGATCGGCCCCTCGCCTTCATCGCGAAGGCCCCCCTCTTCCGCGCGCCCGTCCTGGGATCCGTGCTCCGGTCGATGGGCTGCATCCCCGCCCACCGGAGCCAGGACCCCGGCTACGCGAAGGAGAAGAACGAGGCGCTCTACGCGGCGGCCGCGGAGACCCTCGCCTCCGGACGCATGCTCGCGATCTTCCCCGAGGGCCGGAGCCACAGCGAGCCCGAGCTCGCCGAGTTCCGCCACGGCGCCTCGCGGATCGCCCTCGAGGCCGAGGCCCGCCGGGGCGGAGTCCGGATCCAGCTCGTCGGAATCCATTTCGAGGAGACCCGCGGCTTCCGGGGGAAGGCCCTGCTCCAGTTCGGGCCGCCGATCGCCCTCGAGGCCTGGAAGGACCGCCACGGCGCCGACCCGCGCGCCGCGACCGCCGCCCTCACCGAGGAGCTCCGCGCCCGCCTCTCCGGGATGGTCCTCACGGCCGAGAGCCGCGAGATCCTCGAGCTGGCCGAGCTCGTCCGGAAGATGGACGTCCTCGAGCGCGGCCGGCCGGAGGACCTGAAGGAGGAGTTCGACCGCAGGAAGTTCATCCTCGACTCCTACCGCGAGCTCCGGGAGACGGTCCCGCGCGAGATCGAGGCGCTCCGGAACGACCTCGCCCGCTACCGTCGCCTCCTCGAGCTCCTGGGCGTGCGCGACGAGGAGGTCGCGGCCGACTACCGGTTCGGAAGGACCCTGGGCCGCGCCCTGGGAAGGACCGCGGCCCTCGCGCTCTCCCTCCCCCTCGTCGCCTCCGCGCTCGTCCTGAACGTCCCTCCCTACGTCCTCTCCTGGGCGGCCGGCAAGGTCCTCTCGCGGTCGCCCGACCAGCGGGCGGGCCTTTCCTTCATGGCGGCGCTCGCCCTCTACCCGGCGTCCTGGGCCCTCCTCGCCTACGCGGGATGGCGGGTGGGAGGAGCGCCGCTCGCGGCCGGGGCGGTCGGCGCGGCGACGGCGACGGGGCTCCTCGCCCTGGCCTGGATGGACGCCTGGCGCCGTCTCCTCCGGGACGCGGGGGGGCTCTGGACGGCCCTCGCTCTCCCCGCGGCCCGCGCCTCCCTCCGCCGGATCCGGGCCCGGGTGCTCGCGCGCGTCCGGCGCCTCGCCCGGGCATAGGAGACGAGCTCGCTCGTCGTTTCCGAGATGCGACCTGCGAGATGCGAGATGCTTCCCTACCGCCCGTGCTGCCGCCGGTAGTGCTCGCGGAGGAGGTCTTCCCCGAAGTCGCCGTCGAAGTCCCTCCAGATGCAGTGGACGTGGTTGGCGCCGTCCTGCGTGTTGTCGTACTCCACGAGGAAGGTCGGACCCTGGATCAGGTAGTGGTGCGGCTCGAACGGCGCGGTCGAGCCCGCCCAGCGGAAGTGGATCTTCTCCTTCCCGGCCGCCTCGATCCTCGCCAGATCCCGGTCGGCCAGCTCCGGCCGGTGACGCTCGGCGTACTCGCGGACGAGCTCCATGAGCCGCGCGCCCTGCGCGGGCGTCAGCTTCGACATCGGGATCCCTTCCGGCGCCGCGCGCTCCAGCTTCCGGACGTTCCCCGTGACGAAGCCCCCCACCGTGTCCTCGAACTTCGGGAGGACGCCCGTCGCCAGGCGCCGCTGCTCGGGATCGAGCGACAGATAGAGCGCCCGCCCCAGGTCCTCCTCCGCCGCGAGCGCGCGCAGGCCCCGGCGCGGGTGCGGGTCCTTCACCGCCGCCGGGTGCGCGCCCATGAAGGACGGCGAGGGCGCGATCAGCCTCCCGTCCACGATCGTGTAGTTGAGGGAGAGGTGGAACCCCTCGAGCCGCCAGCCCCAGGCGCCCTTCGGGTCGGGCTTCCCGAAGATCGTGAAGTAGTACTGGTCGGAGTCGCGGAACGGGTTCGGGCTCTCGGGCTCGAGGTCCCGGAGGACCCGGCCCAGGCTCATGACCGTGAGCGCCTTGGCCTGCCCCTTCCGACCCAGGCCCGTCGCGACGAGGACCAGCCCGAGCTGCCGCTGGGCGTCGTCGAGCTCCTTGAGCGGGACCCCGCGCCTCGGGATCGGGAAGAAGTGGAAGTTCCGCCGCTCCTCGTCCTTGAAGAGGTACGTGACTCGGCGCTGCTGGTCGGGCGTGAGCGAAGCCAGGAAGTTCGAGGCCGCCTCCGCCATCTCGGCGGCCACGGCCGGGAGCTCCGCGCCCGCCGGCCGCGCCGCGGCGGCCAGCGCCAGGAGACCGAGACCGGCGGCGATCGAGAGCGCGCCCGCGCGGATCTTCATGCGCTCCTCCCCTACGGCAAGAGGGCCGCGACCGCCTGGAACGGCGAGACGCGGTCGGCGAGGCCGGTGCGCCAGCGCCGGAACCACGACCGGAGATAGCTGTTGAACGGCCCGAGCGAAAGCGAGCGCACCACGATCGCCCGCACCTGGCCCGACGGGATCTTGACCGGCCGGTCGCTCAGGAAGACGTCCGGGTTCCCCTGGCACGAACGGACCGTCGCGACCGCCATGAAGAGCGGGATCGCGCAGAAGATCCGGAGCCGCGGCTCCGTCATCGGCAGGAGCGTGATGTAGCGGAGCGCCGCCGAGAGGTAGCGCCACTGGTCCTGCACCAGGTCCTCCATCGCCGCGACCGCGCGGCCCACGTTCGCGGGCAGGAGCAGCGACTGGCGCGTGAGCCCGTGGCGCGCGAGCACGTCGGCCGGCCAGTAGCAGCGGCCTTCCGAGAGGTCGGCCCGCAGGTCCCGGATGATGTTCACCTTCTGGAGGGCGAGACCGAAGTCGGAGGCGTGCTCGAGGAGCTGCGCCCGCACCCGGGCCGTCACCCGCCCGGACGCGTGGAAGAGGTCCGTGAGCAGCCGTCCCACCAGGCCCGCCACGTAGTAGCAGTACTCGTCCTGGTCCGCCAGGGTCGCGATCTCGCGGTCCGACCAGCGCCCCATGCCCGCGCACATCTCGCCCACCCGCTCGCGGATGATCCGGCGGGCCGCGGGGTCGAGCGCCCGGTAGGCGGCCAGCACCTCGGGCGCGTTCTCGAGCAGGCGGCGGTAGGCCGGCGACGCGGCCCCCACGGGGATCTCGGGCCGCCCCTCCTCCAGCCCCGCGGCGAAGCCCCCGAGGAGCCTCCGCCGCTCGGCCGCCGGCAGCGCCGAATCCTCCAGCGTGTCGGCGATCCGGCAGAGCAGGTAGGAGACCATGACCGCGTCGTCCACCTGCCGCGGGAGCCAGCGGATGACCAGCGCGAAGCTCCGGCTCACTTCCGGCAGCATCTCCCAGCAGAGGCGGAACGGCCCGGACGAGGAACTCATCTTCCGCCCCATCATAGTCGCCGCGCAACGCAATGCAACAAGGGAAAGCCTCCCCCGGACTGTTTAAAGGGTGCCGTGACGCCCCGCGCGCCCGTCCTGTCCGCGCTCCTCCTCCTCGCCGCCGCCGCGGGAGGCCCGGCCCAGGATACCCCCGCCCCCGCGAGAGCCGACCTCCTCGTCCGGTTCCGGCCCGGCGTCTCAGAGGCGCGGAAGCGCTTCCTGACCGCGGCCGCGGGAACGGAGATCGCGCGCGTCGCCCGGACCCCGCGCCGCGACCTCTATGCCCTCCGCCTCCGCGGCGCGGCCGGCCGCGACGCCGTCCTCCGCCGGCTCGCCGCCGATCCCGACGTGGCCGCCGTCCAGCCCAACCACGTCTACCGGACCTGCGAGACGCTTCCCGACGACCCGCGCTTCGGCGAGCTCTGGGGCCTCCGGAACACCGGCCAGACGGGCGGCACCCCGGGGGCAGACATCGCCGCCGCCGCGGCGTGGGACCTGGTCACCGGGGCGCCCGACGTGGTCGTCGGCGTCCTCGACACGGGCGTCCGGCTCTCCCATCAGGACCTGACCGACAACCGCTGGATCAACGCGGCCGAGGCGGCGGGGACCGCCGGGGTGGACGACGACGGCAACGGCAAGGTGGACGACCTCAACGGCTGGGACTTCGTCGACAACGACAACGACCCCTTCGACGGGGACGGGCACGGGACCCATCTGGCCGGCACGATCGGCGCCCGCGGGAACAACACGAAAGGGGTGACCGGCGTCTGCTGGGAGATCCGTCTCCTCGCCCTCCGCTTCATCGGGCCCGGCGGCGGCGACGACCTGGACGCCATCCAGGCCCTCGACTACGCCGTCGACCTCAAGCTCAACCGCGGGGTGAACCTGGTCGCGATCAACTGCAGCTGGACGAACGACGCGTTCAGCCCCGCCCTCTACGACGCCATGAAGGACGCCCAGGACGCGGGCATCCTCCTCGTCTGCGCCGCCGGGAACGGAGGCTCGAACAACGACCTCCGGCCCGTCTACCCCGCCGGCTTCGACCTTCCCGGGATCCTCTCCGTCGGGGCCTCCGACCACGACGACCGGCCGGCCGACCTCTCCGGCTTCGGCCCGGTCTCGGTGGACCTCTTCGCGCCGGGCGTGGGCATCCGCTCGACGTACGTCCCGCAGGACAACGTCTACACGACGCGGACGGGGACCTCCATGGCCGCCGCGCACGTGAGCGGCGCGGTCGGCCTCCTGGCCGCCCTCAGGCCGGGGGAGGCGGCCGACCGCCGCCGCGCCCGGATCCTCCGGAACGTCGACCGGAAGGGCGCCTTCGCCGGCCGCTCGTCCACCTGCGGCCGCCTCAACGTCTTTCGGGCCCTCCAGGACGACGAGAGCGTCCCTCCGGACCCCGTCTCGACGCTCTCCGCCTCCGACCCGAGCCATGCGGGAGTCACGCTCTCGTGGACCGCGCCCGGGGACGACGGAGCCCTCGGGCGGGCGGCCGCCTACGACGTCCGCTTCTCCACCTCGCCGATCAGCGCCGCGACCTTCGACTCCGCCGTCCCGGTCCCCTGCCCTCCCCTCCCGTCCGACGCCGGCGCGGCCGAGTCGATGCGGGTGTCCGGCCTCGCCGCCGGCACGCCCCACTACTTCGCCCTCCGCGCGATCGACAACCTGGGGAACGCCTCGGGCGTCTCGAACGCGGCCCTCGTCACGACGCTCGCGGCGTCGACCGCCCTCGCGTTCCACTCGGACGACTTCGAGTCGGGATCGGCGATCGACCCGGCCCGCTGGACCGCGGCGCCGCCGTGGGGAGCGCTCGACCTGGACGGCTCCCGTCGAGCGGCCGACAGCCCGGGCGGGACCTACGGGGCGAACCTCGACCTGTCCCTGACCTCCGCCGTCTTCAACCTCACGGGGAAGCGCGACGCCACGCTCGGGTTCACCCAGCGCTACGCCCTGGAGGCCGGCGCGGACTTCGGATTCGTGGAGGTCTCCCGCGACGCGGGCGCGACGTGGGAGTGGGTCACGCAGGCGAGCGGGACGCAAAACGCTTTCTCCCCGCTCGCGCGGATCCCGCTTCCTTCACTCGACGGCGCCGCGACCGCCCGGCTCCGGTTCCGGCTCCGCACGAACGGGAGCGTCCAGCTCGACGGCTGGGCGATCGACGACGTCGTCGTCCGGGCGGATTCCCGGGGCAGCAACGGCCACCCCGCCGCGCAGCCGCAGTCGCTCTCCACCCTCGCGAACACCCCCGTGGCCATCCTCCTCCGGGGCAGCGACCCGGAAGGACAGCCCCTGACTTTCACGATCGCCACCCCTCCGGCCGACGGCGGGCTCTCGGGGACGCCGCCCGACGTCGTCTACGAACCGGCCCCCGGCTTCACCGGGACGGACCGGTTCACGTTCACGGTGACCGACGGGACGGACACGAGCGCGCCCGCCGAGGTCGCGATCTCCGTCCTCGCCCCGGGCTCGCCGCCCACGGCGACCCCGGCCTCGCTCTCCGTGGCGGTGAACGCGTCCCTGCCGATCACGCTGGCCGGAAGCGACCCGGACGGCGATCCGCTCGGCTTCGCGATCGTCTTGCCTCCCTCGAACGGGACGCTCTCCGGAGCGCCCCCGGACGTGACGTACACTCCGGCTCCCGACTACGCGGGTCCCGACCAGTTCACGTTCACGGTCTCCGACGGGTGGAGCACGAGCGCTCCGGCCGCGGTCTCGATCCAGGTGGGCGCCGCCTCGGGCGGCGGCGGAGGCGGAAGCTGCGGCCTGACGGGCCTGGAGGCGCTCCTCCTCCTCGGCGTCGGGGCGATCCTGCGCCGGGCCGGCCGACGCTGAGAGGGCGACGACGTCGGCGCGGTTTCTTCTCGATCCTTCCCTCCATATCGTATACTTCTGCCGAGCATGTCCGACCCGCTTCCCCTTCCCCGGAAACGGAGCCCCGCCATGCCGCAGCGCAGCATTCCCGCGGTCCTCCTCGCCTCGCTCCTCCTGCCGCTCTCCACGCTCGGGGAGTCGCCCGCCCAGGAGGGCGCGAAAGCTCCGCCCCGGGGCGTCGAGGAGGTGCTGCGGCACCCCCGGGTCGCGCGGGAATTCCTCGTCCGCTTCAAGAAGGGCGCGGGGGAGGGCCGGAAGGGGGCGGCCGTGGCGGCGGCGGGGGCGGACCTGAAGCGGATGCTCCAGGCCGGGCATGCGGACCCGTCCCGCCGCGTCCATCTCGTCGCCCTCCGGGAGGGGCTCGACGAGGCGGCCGCGCTCAAGCAGCTCCAGGCCGACCCCGACGTCCTCGACGTCTCGCCCAACTATCTCCGAAAGGCCTCCGTGCTCCCGAACGATCCGAGCTTCGGGACCCTTTGGGGCCTCCACAACACCGGCCAGAGCGGGGGCACGGCCGACGCCGACATCGACGCGCCGGAGGCCTGGGACCTCACGACGGGGTCCTCTAGCGTCGTCGTGGCCGTCCTGGACACCGGCCTCGACGTCGCTCACGTCGACCTCGCCGCCAACGTCTGGGTCAATCCGGGGGAGATCCCCGGCAACGGCATCGACGACGACCTCAACGGCCGGATCGACGACGTCAACGGGTGGGACTTCGCATTCAACGACAACGTTCCCAACGACGCCAATGGCCACGGGACCCACGTGGCGGGGACGATCGGGGCCGTGGGGAACAACGGCACGGGCGTGACCGGCGTCTGCTGGACGGTCCGGATCATGGGGCTCCGGTTCCTCGACGCGAACGGGAACGGGAGCGACGCGGACGCGATCGACGCGTTCGACTACGCCCGCGACCTCAAGGTGAACCGGGGGATCAACCTGGTCGCGATCAACAACAGTTGGGGCGGGGGCGGGTTCAACCAGGCCCTCTACGACGCGATGAAGGACTGCCAGGACGCCGGCATCCTCCTCCCCTGCGCCGCCGGGAACACCGGAACGAACAACGAGGTCATTCCCCACTTCCCCTCCAACTTCGACCTCGAGGGGGTGGTGGCCGTGGCGGCATCGGACCGCAACGACCAGGCCTCGAGCTTCTCGAACTTCGGCGCCGTCTCCGTGGACCTCTTCGCCCCGGGCGAGGCGATCCTCTCGACCTATCCCGACGCCCTTCCCGGCCAGCCGTACCAGACGTTCGACGGCACCTCGATGGCGACCCCCCACGTCGCCGGCGCGACGGGCCTCATCCGGTCGCTGTTCCCGGGCGAGTCAGTATTCCGGATGCGCACCCGGCTCCTGGCCAACCTCGAGAAGAAGGGCTCCTTCTCGGGCCGGGTGGCCACGGGCGGGCGGCTCAACGCCTTCCTGGCCCTCGAGACCGACGCCGCCGCCCCGAGCGCGATCGGCAACCTGTCGGCCACCGACCCGAGCTACACCGCGATCACCCTTTCCTGGACCGCCCCCGGCGACGACGGCGCCTCCGGGACGGTGTACTCCTACGATGTCCGCTACTCGGCAACCCCCATCACCGCCGTGAACTTCGACGCCGCGAGCCGCGCAGCGTTCAGCGGTCCCCCCGTGACCGCGGGGCTGACCCAAAGCCTCCGGATCTGCCCCCTCTTGAGCTCGACCACGTACCATTTCGCGGTCAAGGCGATCGACAACGTGGGCAACGTGTCGCCGATTTCCAACGTCGCCACTCTGGCCACGGACGCCGTCGGCAGCGCCTTCACCGTCTTCACCGAGGACTTCCAGGCGGGCGGCGCCGGCGCCTTCGACGCCGCCAAGTGGTCCTCCGCCCAGGCCCCCTGGGCCGAGGCGAGCAACCTCGGCTCCGTCCGCGCGACCGACAGCCCCGCCGGCAACTACGCCAACAACCGCAACATCTCCCTGACGTCGGTCACCCTCAACCTCCTCACCGCGCGCGACGTGACCCTCGTCTTCACGCACCGCCACGCCCTGGAGGATTCGTTCGATTTCGGCCACGTGGAGGCCTCCCCGGACGGGGGAGCGAACTGGTACCCTCTCGCGGTGTACACCGGAACGCTCGGGTCCTACACGCCGGTCTCGCGGATCTGCCTCGACGGCTACGCCGGCCTCGCGTCCGTCCGGATCCGGTTCCGGCTCACGACCGACGTCTCCGTCGTCGCGGACGGGTGGTACCTCGACGACATCCTCGTGTTGGCCGACTCGATCGCGGGCGGAGGCACGCCAACGGCCGACCCCCAGACCGTCAACGCGACCGAAGACACCCCGGTCGGGATCACCCTCACCGGGAGCGACCCGGACCTCGACCCGCTCACGTTCGCCGTCACCTCGCTTCCCACGAAGGGGACGCTGTCGGGAACGGCGCCCAACCTCACCTACACGCCCTTCCTGAACACGAACGGCGCCGACAGCTTCACGTTCACCGTCTCCGACGGGCCCCGGACGAGCGCCCCGGCCACGGTCACGATCAACGTAGCCCCGGTCGACGACCCGCCCACGGCCACTCCGCAAACGGTCTCGACGCCCGAGGACACCCCGCTCCCGATCACGCTGGCCGGGTCGGACCCCGAGGGAGACGCCATCACGTTCGGGATCGTGACGCCGCCTTCGAACGGCGTGCTGAGCGGAAGCGGAGCGAGCCGCACCTACACCCCGAACGCGAACTTCAACGGCGCCGACAGCTTCACCTTCTCGGCGAGCAACGGAGGCGGGTCGAGCAACGCCGTGGTCTCGATCACGGTGACGTCCGTGAACGACGCCCCGGTCGCCGTCCCGCAGGCGGTGACGGCGACCACGGGCTCGGGAGTCTCGATCACCCTCTCGGGGACCGACGTGGAACTGGACCCCTTGACCTTCGCCGTCGTGACGCCCCCGGCGAACGGCACGCTCTCGGGCACGGCCCCGGACCTGACCTACACGTCGAACGCGGGCTACACCGGGCCGGACTCGTTCACGTTCACGGCGAACGACGGCTTCCTGACCAGCGCTCCGGGACTCGTGACGATCACGGTCGACCCGGCGCCGGCCCGCCGGCGCAGCCGGAGCAAGCGCTGCGGCCTGACGGGCCTGGAAGCGCTCGCGATCCTCGGCCTGGCGGGGCTCCTCCGTCGTACAAGAGTGAAGGGGTTGCGCCCGTAGGGGAGCGCCGCTATACTCTTCCGACGTAGAGGAGACCGCCGATGAAGCTGAGCGCCGTGTTCCCGATCCTTCTCGCCGCCTTTGGAGCCCCCTCGTTCGAGGAGGCCAAGGCCGACCCCTCCAAGCGGGCCGCCTACCTCGAGCAGGCCCTCGCGAAGCTCGTCTTCGACAAGGACAAGAACCCCCAGGGACTGCTCAAGGCCTGGTTCTACCTGAAGGACCCCGCGCAGAACCAGGCTGCCCAGGAGAAGCTCAAGGCCGAGTACCAGAAGGACGGCCGCGCCTTCTTCTTCGCCCGCGAGTTCAAGGCGATGGAGGCGGGCCTCGACGCCTCGCCCGTCAAGGTCCACGTCTTCTACCGGAGCGGCGTGGCCGCGGGCTCGCAGGGGAAGGACGGCATCCTCCTCGTCGGCGACCTCTTCTCGCTCGGAAGCGAGGAGGAGGTCCGGAGCGTGCTCGAGGACTACGTGGGCGCCTACCTCCGGCTCGCCGAGGACGGGATCAAGGTGAAGGACCTCGAGGTGGACACCTTCGTCCCCGCCCTCCGGCAGATGAGCTACGTCTCCCTCATTCCGGCACTGGCACAGACCGCCCAGATCGAGAAGATCCTGAAGGGAGAGCGGAAGGTCTCCGACTCCTTCAAGCAGGGAGCGCTGAAGGGCTACCTCGGCACCTACTCCCTCTACAGCAAGTCGCACGCGAAGGAGAAGAAGGTCTACGACGACAACAACGAGAACACCCTCCAGAAGGAGATCGTGGACACGCTCGACGCGATCCGCGGCCATCTCCACGAGCGGTTCGCCGCCCAGGGCCTCGACCACAAGGTGGTGGACAAGGACAACCACGGATTCGACTTCCAGAAGAAGTAGGGCCGCGCGCCGATGAGCGCCCTGGCCGCCGTCCTCCTCGCGGCGCTCGCCCCTCAGCAGCGCCTCGAGCTCCCCGAACGCTGGGTCTACGGCTCCTTCAACCTATGGTGGGTGGAGGCGGCCAAGGCGGGCAAGGGCGCGATCGGGATCATGTACACGACGTGGGAGCGGGACTACGGGGACCTCGAAAGGTTCATCGAGGCGATCGGGCGACACCGGTAGTCGTTGCATTGCCGCGCCCCGGAGCTATACTGGGGCCTCCGGGGTTCATGAGAAGTTGATCCGAGCGGCGAGCCTGTTCTCCCGGTCTCTCCCGAGGCAGGAGGAGCTCCCATGAACAGGAACCAACCGACCCGCCCCGTCGCCGTCCCCCGTCCGGCGGCGGCCGCGCCTCCTCCGCCCCCCCCGGCTCCCGCCCCCGCCCGGCCCGCCCGCGCCACCGCGCGGCGGACGTCGGGCCCGCGGTACCAGCCGAAGAAGAAGAGCGTCGTCGGCCGCATCGTGTTCTGGCTCTTCCTCCTGGGACTCCCCGGCCTGGTCGTGGCCAGCTTCTTCGTGAAGGCGGAGGACGGGCGCAGCTACGCCGACCTCTACGTGAAGCCGGCCTGGCGCTGGGCCAAGGAGAAGATCAGCCCGCCGGAGGTCGAGAACGCCAGGACGGAGGCGGCCCCCGCCGCGCCGAGCGAGCTCGACGTGAAGTTCGACGAGGCCGTGGCGGCCCGCGCCAAGGCGGACTCGGCCGCGCTCCCCGAGGGAGCCGACGAGGCGATCGCCGCCCTGGAGAAGGAGCTCGAGTCGGTCGCGGCCCGTCTCGAGACGCTGCGCGAGGTGGCGGTCGCGGCGGCCGGACCCAAGCCCCGGAAGACCCGCGTCGACGTCGCGGCGGCCGTGGACGAACTGGCCGCCCAGGCCAAGTCGGAACGGAAATTCTCGGCGCTGCTGGCCGAGCGGAAGAGCGCCCGGGACGTGAAGGCCGCGCTGGCCGCCGTCCCCCCTCCCCCTCCTCCCCCGCCCCCCGTCGTCCCCTACGACCTCCGCAAGTTCCACGACTGGCCGGAGCGCCCCGTGGGCAGCTGGGTCCGCTGGAAGACGGTCTCGGAGGGCGCGGAGACGATCCAGGACGGCGTCCTTGCGGCCGTGACGGGGGACGCCGCCCTGATCCGCGTGGAGCGCGTGCCGGGAGGCGCCGTGGAGGACGTCCGGGCGCTCGTCTTCGCGGCCGGAAGGGATCGCGTGGTCGGCGAGGAGGCGCTCGCCGTGGGCGACGCGCAGGTGCCGTGCCGGATCGTGCAGTCCGGGGCGACCCGGCGCTGGATCGTGAAAGAGGGCCCGGGGGCGGACCGCGTGGCCCTCAAGACCCAGACCGGGGAGGAGATCCAGGCCGCCACGGGCTACTCGGAGGAGGAGATCCCGGTCAAGGGCGAGACCAGGAAGTGCGTCAAGGTCGAGAGCGGCAACGAGTCCGTCTGGGGGCATCCGGACGTGCCGGGATTCGCCGTCCGCCGGAAGGTCGGCGACGTCCTGGCCGAGGTGGTCGACTGGGGAGCGGACGCCTCCGTCCGGCCGGCGCCGCCCGCGCCCCCCAAGCCCGCGGCGGCGGCCGTCGATCCGACCCGTCCCCACCCGTGGGCCTCCTTCAAGCCCGGCGCCTGGGCGCGCCGGAAGACCGCCTACGACAGCCCCACGGCCAAGACCGAGGCGAGCGCCGACGCGGTCCTGGTCGAGGTCGGCGGGGATCACGCCCTCCAGCGGATCGAGACGCTGGGGCCGGACGGCCGGCTGCTGAGCCTGGAGAAGCGGCTGCCCCTGGCGCCGGAGGAGTCCCGTCCCGCGGGCGAGGAGACCCTCAAGCTGGGCGAGGCCGAGATCCCCTGCGCGATCGAGGAGTCCGACGGGGACCACGGCCGGCAGAAGGCCTGGTTCGCGAAGGAAGGCGCGCTGGCCCGGCTCCGGGTCCCGCTCAAGGTCCAGGCGCAGCGCCTCGAGAAGGCCGCGACGCAGGTCTCCGAGCGGACGATGCCGATCGGGGGCCGTCCCGTGAAGGGCCTGCGGATCGTCTATACCGGCCGCACGGAGGACGGGGCGTTCCGCGAGGACCTGACGGTCTCCGAGGACGTCCCCGGGTTCGAGGTGCTGCGGGAGACGACGGTGCAGACGCCGCTCGGTCCGGCGACGACGACGTTCACGCTGATCGACTTCGGGAGCGACCCCTCGAGGAAGACCTCGCTCGCGCTCGTCGTGGAGGACGCGGCGCAGGCGGAGGACCGGAGGGTCCGGAAGCTCCTGGCGGACGCCGAGCAGCTCACGATCGAGGGCGGGGCGCAGCTCCGGGAGGTGATCGAGGCGATGAAGGACCCGCCGCTCGTCCCGGAGCGGCTCCGGGCGCTCCTGGCGAAGGCCGAGTCGGCGTCCGCCCTCCTCGTGCAGGCGCGGGAGGGGTACGTGTCGGCGAAGGAGAAGTCGTCCGACCCGGCGCCCATCGAGGAGCGGCTCTCGAAGCTGGACCGCGCCCTCGAGATCGCGGGCCGGCACGCCGCGTCGATCCGCTCGCGCCTCAAGTGACGGCGGACCCGGAAGCTATTTCTTCTTGCGGCCGCCGAACCACTTCCGCATGAACTCGATCTTCTTCTTCTTGTCCTCGCCCAGGTTCACGAACTCGAGGCCGGCCCGGTAGGCCTCGCCGGCGATGCCCGGGTCGGGCCTGCACCAGCGGACCGCCGCCGTCGCCTCCAGAGTGTCCGCGATCGCGTTGAGGTGGAGCGTGAAGCGGACGACGGAGCTCGGGTCGAGGGTCTCGCTCGTCTCGAGCTGGGCGCCGCTGAGGCTGAGGTCGAGGACGCGCCGGGCGACGTTGCGCTTGAGGCCGCCCGGGGCGAGGGTGCTCTGGCGCTGGCAGGTCACCACGTAGTCGTCCACGGGAAAGCGGTCGGCGCGGCGCTTCTCGGCGAGGCTGGCGCCCGAGAGGGCGGAGGCGCGGGCCGCGGCCGCGGCGGGCCCGAGGGTGAACCGGTCCCGGAGCTCGGTCGGCGTGTAGTGCTCGCTGAACTGGACGCCGACGTAGTGGGAATGGCCCGAGCCGGAGGGGCGGCTGGCGGTCCAGCGGACCTCGCCCCGGGCGCGGAAGGACTCGCCGGAGCGTCGGTCGCGGAGCTCGATCGTGACGACCTCCCCCCGGTCGATGGGCTCCACGACGCGGAGGCGCGCGCCTCCCGGGGAGATGTCCTCGAGCTCGTGGCCCAGGTTCCGCCGGAACTGGGGGGTCGGGCCGCCGGCCGCGTGGTAGCAGAAGAGGTCGAGGCCCGCCACCACGCGGCGGGCGTGGGCGCGGCGGGCGTCTCCGGCCTTCTCCATGGGCGAAAGACTAGTGAAAGCCCGGCTCGTTGTCAACAGCGCCCGGGAGGGCCGGAGCGGGTCGCGCGGTCGGTTTTTCTCGCGCCCCAACGGAACGTTTGTATAATGCGCCGGTCCTATGGATATGCTTTTCGTCCTCCAGGAGCCGGCCGCCCCGGCCGGGGCCCCCGCCGGGCAGCCCGGCCAGGGCCAGCCGGGCGGGGGCATGGGAGGCCTGGGGGGCATGCTCGTCCCCCTCGTCCTCATGTTCGTGGTCATGTACTTCCTGATGCTGCGTCCCCAGCGCAAGCAGCAGAAGGAGCGCGAGGTCATGATCGCGAACCTGAAGAAGAACGACCACGTGGTCACCCATGCCGGCATCTACGGGATCGTGAAACAGGTGCAGGACGCCGACCTGATCCTGGCCATCGACGAAAGCAAGGACGTCCGCATCAAGGTGGCCAAGACCGCCATCGCGGGACTCGTCAAGGCCTCGGGGGCCGAAGGCGCCCCGAAGGCCGAGGTCGAAGAGAAGCCCAAGGGCTAACGGCCGCCGGACGGACGTCCTTCCCCCCCTTTTCGTTGCCCTGACTTGTCGATTTAGGTATCGTTGCGGGACTCGACATGGCTCAAGACACGCGGGTCAAGTTCATTTTCATCGTGATCCTCACGGCGGTCTGCGCGTACATCGTGGCGCCGATCCCGAACAAGCCCCGGATCCCGGTCCTCTCCGACGCCAAGATCCAGCCGGGGATCGACCTGCACGGCGGGGCGGAGCTCCGCTACCAGCTCCTCTACAAGGAGGGCGAGGGCGGCCGCACGCAGAAGACGAAGGACGCGACGGACGTGATCCGCCGCCGCGTCGAGGGGAAGCAGGTCATCAAGGAGCCCAAGATCAACGCCCAGGGGGACGACCAGATCATCGTCCAGATCCCGGGCGTGGACCAGACCGGGCTCGACGACTACATGCGGCTGATCGAGCAGACCGGGATCCTCAAGCTCCACGCCGTGGCCGGGAAGGCCGTCCAGGAGAAGTTCAACCAGGACAAGCAGGTCCCCGACACCTACTTCGCGATCGACAACCCCGAGCCCCGCCGGGACGCCACCTACCAGGCCTGGGGCGACCGGGTCCTGCTGGCGAAGGACCCGATCATCGAGGGCCGGAACATCATCCGGAGCGAGGCCCAGCAGCAGATGGGCCTGGGCGGGATCGAGTGGGTCACCTCCTTCGAGCTGGACGCCGAGGGGAGCAAGCGCTTCGACGAGGCGGCCAAGCGGCTCTACAACGAGCGCCCCCCCGGGATGATCGCGATCGTGATGAACGGCGTGCTCCGGTCGATGCCGGTCGTGCGGGCGGAGACCTTCGGCGGCCACGGCCAGATCAGCGGGGCCAAGGACGAGAAGGACGCGCGCGAGCTCGCGATCGTGCTCCGGAGCGGGAGCCTCCCCGCGGAGATCAAGCGGATCGCGGCCACGTACGTGGGGCCCACGCAGGGCGAGGACGCGATCCGCCGCGGCTTCTGGGCGAGCGGCCTGACGCTCGGGCTGGTCGCCCTGTTCATGCTCGTCTACTACCGGAAGGCGGGCTTCATCGCCGTGACGAGCCTGGGGCTGAACATGGTCTTCCTGCTCGCGATCATGGCCTTCTTCGGCGCGACGATGACCCTCCCCGGCGTGGCGGGCATCGTGCTGACCGTCGGCATGGCCGTCGACGCGAACATCCTCATCCTCGAGCGGATCCGGGAGGAGCAGGCGAAGGGCAAGTCCGCCTCCCAAGCCTTCGAGGCCGGCCACGAACGGGCGTTCAGCGCGATCGTGGACTCGAACATCACCACCCTCATCGCAGCGGTCGTCCTCTACTACTTCGGCACGGGCCCCATCCAGGGCTTCGCGGTCACGCTCTCGATCGGGATCATGACCACCCTCTTCAGCGTCCTCTTCTGCGGGAAGACCTTCCTCCGCATGCTGATCGTGGGAGGCCTGAAGGAGTTCCGGATGCTCCGCCTCATGGCCAACCCCCGCTTCGACTACTTCAAGGTGGCCGGCCGCTGCATCGCGATCTCCATCGTGGTCATCCTGGCAGGGACGGCCGTGACCGTCTCGCGGGGACGGGACAACCTGGGGATCGACTTCAACGGCGGCTCCATCCTCTCCTTCCGGATGACCCGCGAGCTCCCGATCGCCGAGGTGCGGTCCCGGATCCAGTCCTTCCGGGGCGAGGGCGCGCTCCCGAAGTATCCGGACGTCGAGGTCCAGACCATGGCCGACCCCGAGAAGGGGGTCTCGGTCGGCTCGGCGGGAAGCGTCTCCAACTTCTTCCAGCTCCGCTCGCGGACGCAGGACGACGAGGCCCTGAAGAACGACATCCAGGAGATCTTCAAGGAGTCCCTCACCCACGAGCCCTTCAGCCGGATGAAGGAGGAGGACGTGGACAAGAACCCGCGGCGGCTCGACGGCCGGCCCGCGGGGCTGGGCTTCTACATCTGGGTCCTCGAGAAGGCGACGGTCGAGTCCGTCCGGAAGAAGATCGAGGCGGACGGGGCGATCAAGGACGTCCTCGAGCGCAACGACGCCGGCCAGCCCCTCTTCGTCCTCGAGGAAATCCCCGCGGGCGTGACCGGGCTCCGGAAGCTCAAGTTCAACCCCTCGAAGAAGGTGTCGGACACCCCGGCCGCGATCGAGAAGCTGAAGGACCTGATGAAGCCCGTCCTGAAGGAGGACCTCTCGCCGGACCCCTTCCTCATGACGGGAAAGATCGAGGCCTCGGTGGCCTCGGACCTCGGGAACTCGGCCTTCTGGGCGATGTCGATCTCCTGGTCCCTCATGATCGTCTACATCGCGATCCGCTTCGCCTCGTGGAAGTACGGCGTGGCGGCGGTGGCGGCGCTCGTCCACGACGCGCTGATCGCGATCGCGTTCACCTCCGCCGCGGGCTGGCTCGTCCCGAAGTCGTGGGGCCTCAGTTTCGACATGAACCTGACCTCGCTCGCCGCGATCCTGACCATCATCGGCTTCTCGATCAACGACACGATCGTGATCTTCGACCGCATCCGGGAGAACCTGATCCTGATGAAGAAGGACTCGTTCCGGGACGTGATCAACGCGAGCGTGAACGGGACGATGTCGCGGACGATCCTGACGTCCTTCACGGTCTGGATCTCGGCGGTGGTGCTCTACGTCTTCACGATGAACACGGGGGGCGGGATCGCGGAGTTCGCCTTCCCCCTGATCATGGGGGTAATCGCGGGCACCTACTCCACGATCTGGATCGCCTCTCCCATCGTCCTCTGGTGGCACGGCGGCAAACGCCCCGAGACCGCCTGACCCCGCTCCCCCAAATCAAACAGTTTGATTTGGGTTTATTCATAAATTACGTTTTATAACTTGACAAGCGGGGTCGGGGCGCTATACTAGGGGCGTCGTCAGGGGGAAGATCTTGAGAGAGGGGATGGTCACGCCGGGCGCTCTCACCCTCCGCTTCGAGCGCACCGCCTCGGGGACCACCTGGAGAGGAGAGAGGGGATGAACACCAAGGTCAAGGTCGGGATCGCCGCCGTCATCGTGGCCGCGCTGGCGGCCCTCATCGTGCTCGATCAGAAGACGACCCCGAAGGACGCTCCCGCCGCAGCCGACGGCTCCGCCGCCCCGGCTCCCCCCGCCTCCCCCGACCCCAACGAGCGCGTGACCCGGATGCGCGAGGAGGACGTCCGGAACCTCATCCGGAAGGCCGGGGAGACCTTCATCGCCCCCACGGTCGCCCCGCCCGCCGAGTTCAAGTCTCCCGACGCCCCTCCCGACGGCAAGGCCCCCCCCTCCGGCGTCCGGGGCGACGAGTGGGTCATCGAGAAGGGCGACACCCTGGAGACGATCGCGGAGGCGAAGTACGGGAGCGCCCGCTTCGCCGCCCTCATCGCCCAGGCGAACCCCGATGCGAAGGCCAGCGCCCTCAGGGTCGGGAAGAAGCTCGTCCTCCCTCCCAAGCCCGAGGAGCGCGCGGAGGCGGTCTCCCGCCCCGCCGCCGGGGCCGAGTCGACCGTGGCCTCGGTCAACGGCCAGCGGACCTATACGGTCCAGCCCGGCGACACGCTCTCGGGGATCTCGACGAAGATCTACAACACCTCCCGCTACGTCGGGGAGATCTGCGCGGCCAACCGGATCGGCGACCCGAGCACGCTCTACGTGGGCGCCAAGCTCGTCCTGCCCGACCTGCCCGTCCGCGGGGCGGCCTCCCCCTCCGGAGCGGTGGCCACGGCCGCGAGCGTCCCCGCCGGCGCCCGCAGCCACGAAGTCCAGTCGGGCGACTCCCTCTGGAAGATCGCCGAGAAGTACGCGGCCGAGCGGGGCGTCTCGATCCTGGAGATGATCCGGACGATCGTCCAAGCCAACCCGGACAAGCTGAAGGACGAGCGGACGATGCTCCGGCTCGGCTGGCAGCTGATCGTGCCCGACTAGGCCCGGCCGTTGGCGGGCGGGGCGCCGACCGTCCCGTTCCGGGGAGCGGCCTGGAGCGCGGCGCGCCGGATCTCCTCCCGCAGGGCCAGGATCTGCGCGTTCAGGGTCTCCACCCCGCAGCAGACCCGGTAGATCCGGCCGTTCAGGTCGTCGGCCTGGTCCTGGAGCGACAGGTACTCGCGGATCATCCGCTCCTTGTCGCCCTCGAGGGCCTTGAGACGCTCCTCGCGTTCGTCCATTGGTAAAAGTCAGCTCTTACGAGCAGTCTCTCCCATTCAAACCGTGCGTGCGGATTTCCCGCACACGGCTTACCGATGGTCTTAAGGCAGCGGCTTGCGACGGATACCTCACGGTCC
>Ga0187893_10003098_pt1 | contig 34664 bp, 28 predicted proteins | sample MA1701074metaG_FD_139574 | JGI IMG/M metagenome (GOLD analysis project Ga0187893, IMG submission 139574) | White microbial mat communities from a basaltic lava cave in the Kipuka Kanohina Cave System on the Island of Hawaii, USA - MA170107-4 metaG ...
GAACGACTCCGTCGACCTGGATCTCACCGCCGCCAACATCGTCGTTGCTGCGGGCGGTTCGATCGTCTTGGACGGCGCGGCCGGGGGCGCTCCCGCCTCCGGTGGAGCAGGTGGCACATTGAACGCAGGCAGTCTTGGGGACATCGTCATTGCAGGAACCGTCAACACCTCCGGAGGGAGCACCGCGATTGCGGCCGGCAACGGAGGGAGCGGCGGACCCGTGATACTGGGGAGCACTTCGGGTGTCTTCGTGACCGGAACCATCAATTCCGCGGGAGGAACGGCGACGGCGCCCGGACTCGCGGGAGGGCCCGGAGGGTCGGTGGACATCAACGGTACCCTTGCCGGGACCTTCTTCAACGGCGTCATTACTTCCGGAGGAGGTCTCGGCGCCACTGGCGGCGGAGGCGGTGGGGATGTCACCATCTCGTTTTCTAGCGTCGGCCCTACGATCTCCGCTGGAACGATTACGGCATCGGGAGGGAATGCCACGGCCGGACCCGGCGCTTCGGGCGGCGATGTCACCTTCGACAACAACGGATTCAACATCCGCGTTTCCTCGACCATCACCTCCATCGGCGGGAACGGGACGGGTGCCGGAGGCGGCTCTGGCGGGAGCGTTCTGTTCGACCAGCTGAATCAGAATGGGTTCGGCATCCTCCTCCCCACCATGCGGGTTGCAGGGGGCATGGCGGTTTCCTCGGGAATCAATCTCGCGGGAGGATCCGGGACGACCGGCGGCAGCGGAGGGAGCGTCTCCTTCTCCCTGGATCTGACTGGAGTCACGGAGAACCTGAATCCGCTGGATATCGTCGGATACAACGGGTTCACGCTGAATGGCGGAAACGGCACTACGGGAGCCGGCAACGGCGGCGATGTGACGGTTGAGAATCTGATCCACGTGAACCCGCACGATGACGATTTCATCGGGGGCATCTTCAATGATGTGCCCATGTCGCTGAACGGCGGGGCCGCATCTTCGGGTCCCGGCGGGAGCGGTGGCGACGTGTCTCTCACTTCCGAAATCACCGACCAGGAGATTCCCCATTCGACTCGCGAGGTGGTGAACAACGCCGCGATAACCTCGAACGGCGGCACGGGGACCTCGAGCGGAGGGAGTGGCGGTGCTCTCGTGGTCTTCGACCATGAGAAGGCCAGAAACACCGGCTCGCTCTCGGCAAACGGAGGCACGGGAACTTCCGCAGCGGGCGGCGATGGTGGCGTGCTCCAGGTTGTCTCCCTGCACGTAGCCGAGAACAGCGGGAACGTGACCGCAAACGGCGGTTCAGCAACGAACGGAGGTGATGGCGGCGCCCTTGTCGTTCTTGGAGGAGCGGACCTCACCGGAGTACCGGTCGTGGGCTTCGATCCCCCGACCTCCTCGGCCCTCAACAGCGGGAGCCTGCTTGGCAGCGGCGGCGTGGGTACCGCGGCCGGAGGTGCTGGCGGCCTGTTCGAGTTGTTCGACCACACGACTCTCACCAACACGGGAAACGCGACCATCAACGGCGGCAACGGGGGTACGGGGAACGGCGGGAACCCTGGACAATGCCTGCTTCTCAGCGACGGGATCCTCAGTAACTCCGCCACCTTTGCCCTGAGCGGTGGGGCCAGCACCGGCGGAGGCAATGGAGCCTCAGGCGGAACGATGATTCTGACGTCGGGCTCCTCAAGCCACGCCGGTAACGTCACGGCGAACGGAGGAAACGGGACGGTTGGTGGCAACGGAGGGATCCTGCTTTTCGAAAGCACCCTGACTACGACTCCCGTCTCAGGCACCATGAGCGTTGTCCAGGGTACGGGCGGTGCCACCCCGGTGGTAGGCAACGTGTTGATCGACGGGGTGGATCAGGCCCTGACCGCTGGAGTCCGGACGTTCTAACGTAGCAAGCGATGAAAGGCCGCCTGGCGTGGGCGTGCGGGGGGATCGCCGCCCTCGTGCTGGTCGTCATCTGGCGGACCGGAGGCACGTCCTCCGGCGCCAGGGATGAGCTTGCATCGAGGGCCGCGGTCTCGCCTGCACCGCCCACGCCAGGCTCCATCCCTCGCGAGTCAACACCGGCCGGCCCCCTCTCTACGGCGCGGCTGACGGAATCCCTCCGACATCGGTTCTCCGACGACACCCTCCCGCCCCCGCCAGAGACTGCCCCTGCGGCGGATCACAGGGAATACGAGCGGCTCCTCCGCGAGATCAACGCGGGGCGCGATCCCATACATAGCCTCACGGGAGATCCGAAGATCGACAGGAAGACGATCCTGGATCGTCTGAAGACCCGGAGCGAAGCGGCCAAGAAGCGTCTGAGCGAGTTGGCCGCCGCCCGATCTGCGCGGGCAAGGGAGTTTCAGGCCCAGCACCGGGAGAGACTCCTACGCGCGGGTATTGACCCCGATTCCCCTGCTCCCATATTGGTTCCGCCGCCGGAGCTGGGCCCCGCCGTGATCGAGATCGATCCGGTCACGGGTGAGAAGAAGGCTGCGCCTGCACCCGAGAAGAAGTAAGCGGGTCGTTGACCACGTTCAGGCAGCGTTCTTGCCCACGACCCGGTTTCGCCCGCCCTGCTTGGCGAGGTAGAGTGCCTGGTCTGCCCGCTCGAGAAGAACCTCACATCCGTCCATCGAGGTGCCCATTTGGGTCACCCCAAAACTCGCGGTCACCTTGATTCCGGAGATCCGACGGGCGGCGATGGAGGCGCGGAGGCGCTCGGCGACCTGGGCGGCGCGGGCGGCGTCGGCCTTGGGGAGGAGGATGGCCATCTCCTCGCCTCCATAGCGAAAGGCCATCCCGCCGCGGACGCCCTTCCTCAGGATCTCGGCCACGCCCTTCAGCACCGCGTCCCCCGCCTGGTGGCCGTGAGTGTCGTTCACCTTCTTGAAGTGGTCCACGTCCACCATGATGAGCGAGAGGGGCTCGCCGTAGCGGCGCGCCGCCTCGACCATGTCCCGCGCCTGCGTCATGAAATGGCGCTTCGTCCAGAGGCCCGTCAGGCCGTCCTGGACGGCCCGGGTGTAAAGGTCGGGGGTCTTGAGGGCGAGCGCCAGGAACTTCGAGAACTCGGGGAGCCGGCGCTCGAGGAGCCGCGTCCGCTCCTCCCGCGCCGCGACGTTCTCCTCGAGGAGCGACGTCAGCCGCACCACCCCGATGATCTCCCGGTCCGCCTGGAGCGGCACCAGGGCGTGAAAGCGCCCCTCCTCCGCCTCGAACATCAGCCGGCCCGAGTCGAGGCACTGCCGCACCCGGCGGTCCTCCGGACGGGCCCCGTCGAACCCGCAGGTCCCGCCCGCCCGGGCCGCGCGGAGCTCGAGACGGCCCTCCCGGAGCATCCAGAGCTCAGCGTCCCCGCCCAGCGCGTCGCACGTGATCCCGAGCACGCGTTCCAGGACCGCCCGGAAGTCCACGTCCTCGTTCAGGACGAGCGCGATCTCCCGCTGGGCGGAGAGGAAGTCGATCCGCTGCTGGAACTCCTCGCGGCGCGCGACGAGTTCCCGCTCCCGCTCCGCCGCCGCCCGGGCCAGCGCCCGGACCTCCCCCCGCGTCCGGAAGACGAACGCCGCGAGGGCCGCGACCAGGATCCCCCAGCCGGCCAGGCCGACCGAAAGCCAGCCTGCCCCCCGGAACCAGAGCGCGGCCCCCGCCGCGCCCGGGACGAGGCCCAGGACGAGGAAAAGCTCGATCCGCCGAAGCATCTCCTATCTAATTCGGCGGAACCGGGGGCGCCCCCGCAGCCGGTTCGCGGCGCCGCAGGACAGCCCAGAGCGCGGCCGCGACCGCCAGGGCGACGAGCGCCATCACCTGGGAGTCGGAGATGCCGGCGTTGAAGCCGTGGCGGCCGGGGTCGGCCCGGAAGAACTCGATCGCGAAGCGCCAGGCCGCGTAGCCCGCCACAAAGCCGAGCGAGACCTCCCCCGGCCGCTTCGAGCGCCGCGCGAGCCAGGCGAGCGCCCCGAAGAGCGCCAGGCCGAACGCGAACTCGAGGAGGTGGATCGGCCAGACCGGGAGCGACGAGGCCGCGCCCCTCGGGATCGTCCCCGCCGACGCCTGCGTGTCGTAGGCGAGCGAGCCGGGCGGGAAGCGGAGGCCCGGGAAGCCGTCGCAGCGCGGCCCGTAGCAGCAGCCCGAGAAGAAGCAGCCGAGCTTCCCCGACGCGAAGCCCGCCGGGAACGGGCCGAGGCCCGCGTCCGCCACCCGGAGGAGCGGATAGCCCTTCACCTTCGCCAGGACCAGGACCGCCGCCGACCCCACCACGAAGCCGCCGTAGAACCCCGAGCCGTCCGCCCAGCGGGTGAAGAGGTGCGAGCCCGGCTCCAGGCCCCGGACCCAGAGCGGAAGGAAGTAGAAGAGCCGCGCCCCCACCGCCCCCCCCACCGCCGCCGCGAGCGAGAGGTCGAAAAGCCCCCCCCACGTCACCCCCGCCTCCGCCATCCGCCGCCGCGAAAGGACCGCGACCAGGGCCACGCCCAGAACGACGAAGAGCTCCTCCGGCGTGATCGCGAAGGGGCCGAGGCGGACATGGAACGGGAACATGGGGGGTCATTCTAGCGGGTAGTCCGGAATCGGGAATCGGGAATCGCGGATGAGGAATGGGGGAATTCAGGGAGTCGACGAGGCGACTACGGGGACGCCGGCCGGGAGGAGGCCTCCGCGGCGCCAGAGGGCGCGGAGCTCGCGGATGATCGGCCGCCAGTAGGCGACGTGCCGCGCCTGCCACCGGGGAATCTCCGACGCGATCTCGCGGCGGGCCTCCGCCAGCGCGAGCTTCCTTCCCAGACGCCGCGCGTACTCCACGCGATCCTCGGCCCGGAACGTCTCCCGGAGCGCCCAGCGGAGAAGAGCCCGCGACGGGGACGCCGACTCCCCCACTCGGATCCGGACGAGATTCGAGATCACCTCGTAGTCGAAGAGCCTGCGGGTCTTCTTGAGCCCGATGAGATCCTCGATCCCGACGACGGGAAGCCGGCCCCAGTCGGTCTCCATGACCCTCGCCTTCCGCCGCGACGCTCCGAAGGAGCCGACCCGGGGCGGACGGCCCAGGATGTCCAGGTACGCCGGCCCGGGGCGCCCGGGGACGGTGAAATGGAAGCCGTGGCCCTTTCGAAAGTACCGCAGAACAAGAGGGGGCGTCAGCTTGTAGACGCGCGCCCGGCAGGCCGCCAGCGCGGCCGCGAGCCGGCCGATGTTCCGACCGCTCGGCCGGACCCAGAGGTCCACGTCCTCGGAGAAGGTGGCCGCCCCGTAGAGCACGGAGGCCTGCCCGCTGATCAGGAGGTACTCCACCCCGGAGCGCTCAAAGCTCCGGAAGAGATTTCGCATCGTGGACGGCCTGGAGATTCCGGACGCGCGACCTCAGGCGCCACGAACGGCGCAGGCGGGCCGCCGGCGTGAGCCTCAGCCAGAGTTCCCGGTAGGGGTCCGGCAGGTCCGAGGAGCCGCGCCGCTCCTTCCGGACGGGTCGCTTCATGAGCCCTATCGTAGCGTCCGGGCCCGCTTACGCAAGGGCCAGCCCGAGCGCCCGCGCGTTGACGCAGTTGGGCGGGATCCTCCCCTCGAGAGCGGCCACCAGGTTCCGGAGCGCGGTCTCGTACATCGCCGTCCGGGTCGGGTCCGTCGCGCTCCCGATGTGCGGCGTGAGCGCCACGTTCTCGAGCGTGAGGAGGCCGGGATGGACCTTCGGCTCCTTCTCGTACACGTCCAGGCCCGCCGAATAGATGCGGCGCGAGCGGAGGGCCTTGACGAGCGCCGCCTCGTCCACGATCGGGCCCCGCGACGTGTTCACGAGCACCGCCGTCCGCTTCATGAGCGCGAGTTCCTTGGCCCCGATCAGGTGGACCGTCTCCTTAGAGAGCGGGACGTGCACCGAGACGAAGTCCGACTCGCGGAGCAGCGTCGGCAGGTCCACCCGCCGCGCGCCCGTCTCGCGCTCGAAGTCGGGCTTCGATTCGCGCGACGTGTAGAGGATCGGCATGTCGAAGCCCCGGCCCCGCCGCGCCACCGCCTGGCCGATCCGCCCTCCCCCCACGATCCCGAGCGTCCGGCCGTGGACCTCGGCCCCGCGCATCATGTAGAAGTCCCACTTCTTGAACTTCCCGGCCCGGACGAAGCGGTCGCCCTCCGTGACGCGCCGCGCGGCGGCGAGGAGGAGGGTGAAGGCGATGTCCGCCGTCGCCCCCGTCAGCACGTCCGGCGTGTTCGTGAACATGACCTTGCGCCGGTTGATCTCCGCCACGTCCACGTTGTCGTAGCCCACCGCGACCAGGCAGACGACGCGGACCTTCGGGCAGCGGTCGAGGAGCGCGCCGTCGATCCTGATCCGGAGCAGCGTCAGGATCGCGTCGGTGTCCTTGTGGAGCCGCGTCTCGAAGCGGACGCCGAGGCGCCGGAGGTCGGCCAGGATCGCGGGGTCGGGCTTCTCCCGGAACGCGAACGGCTTGTAGACGCGGAAAGTCATCGACGGGCCAGCTTTCTCAGGACCTGGAGGCCGCGCTCGAGGACGGAGTCCGGGACGGCGTAGGAGAGCCGGAAGTGGGTCGACCTCCGGGAGCAGGCGCTCCCCGGGACGATCAGGAGCCGGCTCTCGACCGCCCGGCGCACGAACTCCTGGTCCCGGATCCCCCGCGGGCAGCGGGGGAAGAAGTAGAACGCCCCCTGGGGCTTCACCACGTCGTAGTGCGCCCGGAGGGCCTCGTAGACGTGGTCGCGCTTGGCGCGGTACTCGGCGCGGTGCTCGCGGACGTTGACGTCGAGCGCGGCCACCCCGGCGTGCTGGGCGGGCCCCGGCGCGCAGACGAAGGAGAATTGCTGGAGCTTGGCCATGCGGTCGATGACCTCCTCCGGCCCGGCCGCGAAGCCGAGCCGCCAGCCCGTGATCGCGTAGGCTTTCCCGAAGCCGCCGAAGAGGACGGCGTCGTCGGTGTGGTGGAAGATGCTCTCGTGCGGGAAATCGTAGCTGTAGCTCGCGTAGATCTCGTCCGAGAGGACGAGCACCTTCCGCTTCCGCGCGACCGCGGCGATCGCGGCCAGCTCCTCTTTCGTGTAGGCCACGCCCGTCGGGTTCACGGGATTGTTGAAGAGGATGAGCTTGGTCCGGGGCGTGATCGCCTTCTCCAGCTTCGCCGGGCGGATCCGGAAGTCCGGGTACGTGTCCAGGAGCACCGGCGTCCCCGCGAAGAAGCGGATCAGGTTCCGGTAGAGGACGAAGTAGGGGTCGGGGAGGATCACCTCGTCCCCGCGCTCGACGAGGACGCCCATCGCCAGGAAGAGCCCGCCGGCCACGCCCGACGTGACGAGGACCCTCCCTCCCCGGAACCCCGCCCGCCGCTCGATCTCGTCCCGGATCCGCTCGCGGAGCTCGGGGATGCCCTGGGTGACCGTGTAGCCGTTCCGGTCCTCCCGGATGGCGCGGATCGCGGCCTCCTTGACCTCCGGCGGCACCTGGAAGTCGGGCTGCCCCAGCGAGAGGTTGATCGGCTCCTCGATCCGGGCGGCCAGGTCGAACATCTTCCGGACGCCGGAGATCTCCAGGCGGTCCATCCGCCGGGCGAAGCGGGACGGCTTGCGCGGGCGGGCCAAGGCGGGGCCATCGTACCCGGGGGGGCATCTCGCATCTAGCATTTCGCATCTCGGAGGGGACGCGACCGGGAGCTGCGGTCTTTTCGAACCGCCCCGCTTGTCCTAGAATGGCGGCGATGGAGGAGGTCCTCGAGGACGGCCTGACCGAGACCCAGCGGATGCTGCGGGACACGGTCCGCGAGCTGGCGCAGAAGGAGTTCCTCCCCCGCGCGGCCGAGCTCGACGAGAAGGCGGAGTTCCCGATGGAGAACTTCCGCCGCCTGGCGGAGCTGGGCCTCACGGGCATCCCCATCCCCGAGGAGCACGGCGGGGCGGGCGCGGACACGCTCTCCTTCATCCTCGCCCTCGAGGAGATCGCAAAGGCCTGCGGCTCGACCTGCCTCACCCTGGCCGCCCACACCTCGCTCGGCACGATGCCCATCCTCCTCTTCGGGAACGAGGCCCTCCGGAAGAAGCACGTGCCGCCCAACGCGAAGGGGGAGACGATCGGCTCCTACGGCCTGACCGAGCCGGGCGCGGGCTCCGACAGCGGCGGGACCCAGACCCGCGCGGTCAAGGTGGACGGCGGCTGGAGGCTGAACGGCTCGAAGATCTACATGACGAACGCGAGCGTGGCCGACGTCATGACGGTCACCGCCGTCACGGACCCCGACGCCGAGAAGCACGCCCGGATCAGCGCCTTCGTCCTCGAGCCCAAGGCGATGAAAGGGGTCACGGTCGCCCGGAAGGAGGACAAGCTCGGCTGCCGGGGGAGCGACACCTGCTACGTGACGTTCGAGGACGTTCACGTCCCAGACGCGAACCTGCTGGGCGAGCGCGGCCAGGGCTGGCGATACTTCATGGAGATCCTGGACGCCGGGAGGATCGGGATCGGGGCGATGGCGCTCGGCCTGGCCGAGGGGGCCTACGCGAAGGCCCTGGACTACGCCCGGGAGCGGAAGACCTTCGGCAAGCCGATCGGCGCGCACCAGGCGGTGGCCTTCCTGCTGGCCGACATGAAGGTGGAGATCGAGGCGGCCCGCCATTTCCTCTACCACGCCGCGCGCCTCAAGGACGCCGGCCGGCCCTTCCGCCTCGAGGCCGCCATGGGCAAGCTCTTCGCGAGCGAGATGGCGATGCGGGTCACCCGGAACGCCATCCAGGTCCTGGGCGGATACGGCTACATGACGGAGTACGGGGTCGAACGCTACTACCGGGACGCCAAGCTCTGCGAGATCGGCGAGGGCACGTCCGAGATCCAGCGGATCGTGATCAGCCGGCAGATCCTGGGAAAGCTGTGACGAGCAGCTCGCAGCTCGAAGCTCGCATCTCGGGGGCGGTCCTGGGAGTCCTGATGCTCCTGGGGTGCGGGAAGAAGCCGGAGGCGCCGCGGGGGGAGACGGAGGAGTGGCGCGCGTGGCGCCAGACGCAGGTCGTCCTCCCGGCCGCGGGCTTCGCCCCGACGCTCCAGGGTCGGCTCGTCGTCCTCCCCCCTTCGGCCCGCGCGACGCGCCAGGAGGACTGGTGCGAGGTCTTCCTGAACGGGACGCTCCTCAACCGCTTCCGGGTGGGCCCGATGCCCGGCGGCGCCTGGCCGCGCGGAGAGATGGAGATGACCCTGCGGGCGGGCCCCAACCGGATCGACCTTTGGGACTCCACCTCGAACCGGCACTGCCGGGCCACGATCGACACCCGGGAGGGGACGGAGATCCGCTTCGAGCCCACGGCCGAGGGCTACGAACTCCGCCAGACGAAGCGCGATTGAAGACGATCATCTCGCAGCTCGAAGCTCGCACCTGGGCGCGGTGCGAGAGCCCTCCGAGATGCGAAATGCGAGATGCCCGAATGCCCCAGAGGCTCCCGTCCCCTACTTGTAGGGATCGATCTCCTCGAGGTCCAGGTTCTCGCTCTGGGGGATGCCGAAGAAGACCTTGAGGCCGACGACGATGATCTTGTACTCGTTGATGTAGATCGACGGGCGGCCGTGCTCGTCGTAGCGGTAGAACCTCCCCTCGTCGGTGATCATGCCGAGCGCCTTGTTCCCGAGGGCGTTCATGATCTGGTACCCCTCGCGGGTGCTCCGGGAGCCGCGGGGCTGGCTTTCGTACTTGTGGAGGAAGCCGATCCGCTTCTTGTCCTTCGGGTTGCTCCCCCAGTGGATGATCTCCTTGCGGTCGATCCGCTCGCTCCGGGCCGCCTCCGACGGCCCCCGATAGTAGCCCGCGAACTCCTCGCCGTAGTAGTGCGCGGAGTCGGAGCACGAGGCGCCCGCCAGGGCGACGAGGGCGGCGGCGAGGGTCCTCATTTCTTGGGATCCGAAAGCGGGACGAGCTGGAGCGGCATCTCCGTCTCGAACACGTACTCCATCTCCACGTGCTTCCCCTCCAGGGACGCCGCGGGGACGGCGTACGCGTCCTCCGGCGCCCCGCCCGCCAGGAAGAAGAGCGAGATCGCCACGAGGAACAGCACCGCCCCGAACGTCAGCGCCTGCTTCGCGTAGTACTCCGTGCTGGCGACGACCTCCCCCTTCTTCTTCTCGACCAGCGCCGCCTCGATCTGGTCGGCCGTGAAGTCCATCTTCGCCCCGCACCTCTGGCAGTAGCCGATGGTGGCGGGGTTGTTGTGGTTGCACTGGAGACAGATCATGGACGTCAGTTCCCGGCCACGACCTTGAGGAGTTCGTCGAAATCCTTCGCGTAGTCGCCCGTGGCGGCCGCGCGGGCCTTGTCGAGGTGCTGCTGGTAGGCGCTCAGGGGCTTCTTCTGGCGGAAGAGGATGAGCGCCGCGTTCCGGTTGTAGACGTAGTGGTCGGGGGCGAGCTTGACGGCCTCGTTGAACCGGTCGAGGGCCCGCTGGTTCACGGTGGGCTGCCTCTGGTTGGCCGCCCGCCACGCCTCGAAGGCGCCCATCATGTTCAGCGTCCGCGCCCTCCACTCGTTCTTCGGGTCGTTCTCGGCCTTGAGCCGGGGGAGGAGCGTGTCGCAGCGCGCGAAGGCCGTGGCGATCAGGCGCGAGCGCTCGTTGGCGCTCACGGTCTCCGACTCCCGCAGCGCCAGGATCGACCGCCCCACGGCCTCGGCCTGGTAGGGCTCGACCCGGTCGGTGAAGCCTCCCGCCCGGGTGACCAGTTCCAGGAACTCGACGAACTCCTTCTCCATCCCCGCCCGGGCGTAGGCCATGGAGGCGGCCAGGACCGAGGACATCCACTGCTCCTTGAGCTTGTTCCAGACCGCGGCGTTCGGGCGCCAGCGGTTGTTGAACGCGAGGAAGCCCTTGAGCGCGTCCGCCTTCGCCTCGGCGAGCTGCGGGGGGGAGGGGTCCCGCCAGCGCGCGAAGCGGAGCCCCTCGACGGCGACCATGCTCTTCTGGGGGACCTCCCAGAGCGCCGCGTACTGCGCGCAGGCCGTGTACGCCCCGACCGCGCCGACGTCGTACGCCGCGCCCGAACCGGCCGCTTTCCCGAGCCCCGCGTAGAAGTCGAGCAGCCCTTCCCGGGTGATCTGCCGGCGGTAGCCCTCCTTGGACTCCAGCGCCGTCTTCACCCGCCCGAAGATGGTCCGGGCGGTCGCGGTGCGCGTGGTCTCGTTCAGCTTGTGCGAGAGGACGAGCTCGCAGTGGCCCAGCCCGATCTCCCCCTCGGGGGTGTCCGCCCCCGCGGACTTGAACTCGGCCATGGCGAGGCCCACGAGGCGGTTGATCTCCTTGGGGTCGCTCGCGGCAAGGGCCTTCCGGAGGGCCAGCACGCCCGCCCCCACCCGGACCTGGGGGCGGTCGTAGCCCATGGCGCGGAGCTTCTGGTAGAGCGGCTCGGCGGCCCCCGTCTCGCCCGCCTCGCAGGCCATCTTCGCCAGGAGGAGGGGCGGGCCGGGATGGTCCTCCCTCCACGACATCGCGTTCCGGAGGAAGGTCCGCGCCTGCCCCAGGTTCCGGCTGTCATGGGCCCGGTAGCCCTCGACCAGGTTCGTCTTGAAGCGCCAGCGCGAGAAGGCGAGCCAGCCGAAGACGAGGGCGAGGACGACGAGGAGCGCGGCCGACCCGAGCTGGATCAGCGTCGCCGGGGTCGCCTCGAACTTCTTCCCCTCGACCTTCTCGATGGCCATGCGCGCCTACTTGAACGCCCCGAGGACGGCCCACATCGGCACGGGGCCGATCCCGCGGCTGTCCCAGGGGATCTGCTGGTGCTGCACCTTCCGCCGGTCGCAGAGGACGAACAGGGTGTCCCGGGGGACGAAGACCTCCGCGTAGTCGTCCTGGCTGCGGTTGGCCGCGCTCACGTACTCGGAGCCGATCTTGGCGCCGTTGACGAAGACCTCCCCCTTCTCCATCTTCACGCGCTCGCCGGGGAGGCCGATGACGCGGGCGGCCACGACGCGCTGCGCGCGGCCGGGGAAGGCGTACGCGAAGGAGACGATGTCGCCCCGCTCCAGCTGCTCGGGCCGGTGGATCCCGGGGCGGATGAGCTTCGTCTTCCCCTTCGGGATGGCGGGCTCCATCTCGTCCCCGTCGACCGGGCCGCAGCCGTAGCCGTTGAAGATCCAGATGAGGATCCAAAGGACGATGAAGACGCCGAGGATCTTCGCGAACCGGAGGACGAGCTCCATCGTCATGCGAGATCGTCCAGTGTAGTGGGCCCTCCCGGGCTGTCAAGCAATACAGTCCGCCCGGGCGCCGCGGGGAGCGCCGACGCTGGACTGGGGGTCCCCGCCTGATATAATCCACTCACGGCTCCTCCGATGAAGTGCTTGACCGCGTGGTCCGGAGCGATCTTCCTCCTCGCGTGCGCCGCGCCGCGGCAGGACGACGAGCCCAAGCGCATCCGCGAGGAGCTCGTCAAGGCCCTGCTCGAGAACCTCGACCTCAAGCTCCGGCTCAACCGCCAGGCGGGCGGGAAGCCCGAGGACGAGATCCGGATCCTGGGCGACGCGCTGGGCTCGCCGCACGCCGAGGTCGGGGCCGCCGCCCTGCGGGAGTTCGCCGCCCTGCCGGAGGAGCGTCGCCGGGGCGCCGTCCCCGTCGTCCTCGAGCGTTACGCGGCCGCCGGCGAGGCGTTCCGGATCCAGACGATCACGCTCTTCCTCTCCCGCGCCGCCTCCCCGGAGGCGGAGGAGACGCTCTTCCGCGCCGCGGCCGACCCGTCCCCCGCGCTGCGCCGGGCGGCCGCCTCGGCGCTCAAGGCCTCCGCGTCCGAGCGGGCCCTCGATACCCTCCTCGGCCTCCTCCGCGACCGCGACGCGGCCGTCCGCGTCGCGGCGATCGACGCGCTCGGCACCGCCCGGCGCGAGAACGCCGTGCCGGCGCTCGTGGAGATCCTCCGCTCCGAGCCCGACGGCCCCGTCCTCGAGAAGACGGTCGACGCCCTGGGGGCGATCGGGTCGGCGGCCTCGATCGACCCCCTCCTGGCGGTCCTCTCCCGCACGGGGCGGAAGGAGGTCCGCTGGTCCTGCATCAACAGCCTGGGCAAGATCGGAGACCCCCGGGCGGCCCCGTCGCTCCGGCCCTTCCTGGACGCCGCGCGGTCCCCCGAGGTCCGGCAGATGGCCCTCATCGCGCTCGGCAAGATGAAGGACCTGGAGGCGCTGCCCGCGATGGCCGCCATCCTGAAGGAGGACCGGGACGAGAGGCTCCGGCTCGAGGCGGCCGCCTCGATCGGCCTGGCCGGCGCGCCGGGCGCGATCGAGACGCTCCTGCTCCCCGCCTACCTGGAGGATCCCTCCGAGGCGGTGCGGCAGGGGGTCTGGACGGCGGTCCTGGCCGCGGCGGGGGAGGAGCCCCAGGCCAACGCCCGGCTCGCGCGCGCCCTCCTGACCCGCGCGCGCCGGCCGGAGGCCGAGCAGGTCTGCTCCCGCCTCCACGGGCTCAAGCCCGACGAGCGGACCCAGCCGCTCCTTCAGGCGCTGGAGGAGGAGGTCGCGCGCGCGGCCTTCGACGCGGGGGATCCGAAAGGCGCCCTCCCCCACTACCGGCGGCTGGCGGACCTGGCGCCGGACCGCCGGGACGCCACGCGCCGGCTCGCGGCCTGCTACCGGGACCTCAAGGACCTGGAGAGCACCGTGAAGACGCTCCGGGACCTCGAGCCCCGCCTCGTCCGGGGCGACGCCGAGTGGTGGAGCGTACATCTCGAGATCCTGGCGGCGCTCGAGTCGTCCAAGGACCCGGAGCCGCAGATCGAGGAGGCCCACCTGCTCCTTTCGGCGAACCCCCCGCCTCATCCGGAGGACCGGAGGAGGATGCTGGAGGCCGCCCTGCGCGCGGGCACCCTCCGGCTGCTCCAGCCGCTGGCGGGACGGGACGAGCCCGCCCGGAAGGCGGCCCTCGACGCCTGCCGGCGCCTGGGGAAGAAGATCGTCCCCGTCCTGGCCGCGGAACTCGAGGCGGGCGCTCCGTCCCCCGCCCCGATCCTCGAGGCCGGCGCCGCCGCGACCCAGACGGCCGCCGATCCCGCCGCGGCCGCCGATCCCGCCGAACTCAAGAAGCTCGCCGCCGCCTGGCGCGCCTGGGCGGCCAAGAACTAAGTGCTCCCGGTCGCAAGTCCGTATCGTTAGTCGAGCAGTGGGAAGTTGGAAGTTCGAAGTTAGAAGCCCCTTCTGACTTCCCACTTCCAACTTCGAACTTCTCCCATACGATACGAACTTCTGAAATGGGCCACTTGGGAGATCCCGTGATCTCGGGGATCGGGCGATGGGGGACGGCAGGGGCGGTCGGAGGGTCGAGCCGTCCGGCAGGCAACCGATCGGCATCGTTGCTTGCCGGACGGCTCGACCCTTCGACCGGGAGCGCCGAAGGCGCTCCGCCCGCCTCCGGCGGGCCCCTGCCGTCCCCCGTCTCCGGATCTCCATCATCACCGTATCTCCCTACGTACCGCGTTCCGAGACACCGAGTCACGGAGGCGCGTCCATGAAATTCCTTGAAGTGGGCCGGGCTTCCGGGTATCATCCCGACTCGAACCCGCGGGTCCCATCGAGGCCGGTAAGGAGTGCATATGGCCGTCGCGCAGGAAAGCCGGAAGAAGTCCACGATCGCCGATTACGCCACCCACAAGGAGGACACGGGCTCGCCCGAGGTCCAGGTGGCGCTGATCACGGAGCGGATCAACCACCTGACCGAGCACCTCAAGGTGCACAAGAAGGACTTCACCTCCCGCCGCGGCCTGCTGATGATGGTGGGCCAGCGGGCGAGGCTGCTCAAGTTCCTCCAGAGCACCGACCCGGAGCGCTACCAGACGCTGATCAAGCGCCTGGGGATCCGCAAGTAGCCCGTTCCAGCGTGTCGAAGACCCGGAAGCCGGAGGAGACCCGATCAGGGTCCCCCTGACTCCCGGGTTTTTCTTTTTTTGGCGTTCCCGACGGAGGCTCGAAGGCCGAGGGCTTGACGAAAGACGTGCGCCCCGCCCGCGCGGAAGCGGAGGCGGGGCCGACGCCTTTCGTCGTTCCCGCCTTCGAATGGGCCTCCCCGGGGCTCTTGGTCAAGGGAGGATCCATGTCCCAGCAGCACCGCGTGGAGGCCGATCTCGGCGACGGCCGCCGGTTCGTGTTCGAGTCCGGATGGCTGGCCAAGCAGGCCAACGGCGCCTGCATGGCCACGCTCGGCGAGACGATGGTGCTCGCCGCCTCGGTGGCCGGCCCCGCCCGCGAGGGGACCGACTTCTTCCCGCTGACCATCGACTACCGCGAGAAGATGGCCGCCGCCGGCCGCTTCCCCGGCGGCTTCATCAAGCGCGAGGGCCGTCCGAGCACGAAGGAGATCCTGACCGCCCGCCTCTGCGACCGCCCGATCCGCCCCCTCTGGCCGGACGGGTATTTCATGGACGTCCAGGTCCTGCTCACCGTCTTCTCGGCGGACCAGCAGAACGACCCCGACGTCGTCTCGATGAACGCCTCCTCGGCCGCCCTCGTCGTGAGCGACCTGCCCTTCCAGGGACCCGTGGGCTCCGTCCGCGTCGGCCTGATCGGCGAGCGCTTCGTCGTCTTCCCCACCTCCCAGGAGGTCAAGGAGAGCCGGCTCGACCTCGTGATCTCGGGCACGAAGGACGGGATCATCATGGTCGAGGCGGGCGCGCGCGAGATCACGGAAGAGCAGATGCTGGCCGCCTTCGAGGCGGCCCAGGGCCCGATCCGCGCCCTGATCGACGCGCAGCTCAAGCTCAAGGAACTCGCGGGCCGGCCCCTCGCCCCCGTCGAGCCCACCCCCTTCCCCGAGGCGATCGCCGAGAAGATCCGCGCGCAGTTCCTCCCGGAGATGAAGAAGGCCTTCTTCATCAAGGTCAAGCGGGACCGCAACCGCGCCTTCTCGGACATCGGGAAGCGGCTCTTCGAGGCGATGATCCCCGAGGACGCGGCCGGGAACCCCCTCCCCGGCTCCCCGACCAAGGTCGAGGTGAGCCGGGCCCACGAGCGCGTCGTGGACGAGCTGGTCCGCGGCCTCGCCCTCGAGAACACCCGGGCCGACGGCCGCGGGCTCAAGGACGTCCGCCCGATCGCGATCCAGCTCGGCCTCCTCCCCCGGACCCACGGCTCCGCGCTCTTCACGCGCGGCGAGACGCAGGCCCTCTGCACCACGACGCTCGGCACCTCCTCGAACGAGCAGATCGTCGAGGGCCTCGAGGAGGAATACTCCCAGCGCTTCATGCTCCACTACAACTTCCCCAACTTCTCGGTGGGCGAGGTGAAGCCCATCCGCGGCCCCGGCCGCCGCGAGATCGGCCACGGGGCCCTCGCCGAGCGCGCCCTCGAGGCCGTCATGCCGGGCGAGTCGGAGTTCCCCTACACCGTCCGGATCATCAGCGACATCCTGGAATCGAACGGCTCCTCCTCCATGGCCACCGTCTGCGGGGGCTGCCTCGCCCTCATGGACGCGGGCGTCCCCATCAAGGCCCCCGTGGCCGGGATCGCCATGGGCCTCGTCCGCGAGAAGGGCAAGATCGCGATCCTGACCGACATCCTGGGCAGCGAGGACGCCCACGGCGACATGGACTTCAAGGTCGCCGGCACCGAGGCGGGGATCACGGCCCTCCAGATGGACCTCAAGGCCGCGGGCATCCCGATGGAGATCACGAAGCAGGCCCTCGCCGACGCCCGCGAGGCACGGCTCCTCGTGCTCGGGAAGATGAAGGAGGCGATCGGCGCGCCGCGCGCGGAGCTCTCCGCCCACGCGCCCCGCATGGTCCGCATCATGATCCCGCCCGACAAGATCGGCCTCCTCATCGGCCCCGGCGGCAAGACCATCCGCGAGCTCGAGGCCCGCACCGGCTGCGTGATCGAGATCAACGAGGACGACTCGGGCGAGGTCCTGATCGCCTCCAAGGACAAGGCCGCGCTCGACTCCTGCAAGGCGATCATCGAGGGCATGACCCAGGAGCTCAAGATCGGGATGATCTATCCCGCGAAGGTCGTCTCCCTCAAGGACTTCGGGGCCTTCTGCGAGATCGCCGGCACCGGGCAGGACGGCCTCGTCCACGTGAGCGAGATCACCGACGCGCGGGGCATCCAGGTGGCCGACTTCCTCAAGGTCGGCATGGACGTCGAGATCAAGATGCTCTCGAGCGACCCCCAGGGCCGGAACCGCTTCTCGATCAAGGCGGCGCGCCAGGAGAAGGGCCTGCCCCAGCTCGGCCCCCTGAACGGCGGCGTGCCCGGCGGCGCCCCCGCGGGCGCCCCGGCCGGCGCTCCCCCGGGCGGGCCGGGGGGCGAACGGCGCTTCCGCGACTCGCGGCCCCCGCGCCGCGAGGGCGGCGGGCCGGGAGGCCCTCCCCGGCCCGGCGGCCCCGGCGCCCCCCCCCCGCCGCCCCGCCGCGACGCGTAGGCGCCCGGGCTTTCCGCCCGGCTAATTCACATTAGCCGACCTGCCGGCCGACCGCCCGGCGTATAGGAGGGTGGAGCGGGGCTCGGGAGCGGGACCGGGATCGCGTTCCGCAAGGAGAACCCCGCATGACCGCGCCCCTCGTCCTGGCCGCCCTCCTCCTCCATCCCCCTCCGGCGACGACGGTGTATTACGGCGCGCTCAAGGACGCGCGCAAGCCCGGCGAGGTCGAGGCCGGGAAGATCTTCCGGGAGATCCCCGAGTACCGGTCGATCCAGGACAAGGGCCTGGACTCGCGGGACCCGGAGTACTTCGTCCTCCTCTCCAAGGCGAACGCCAAGTTTTTCGCCGCCGTGAGGCGGGCCGCCGCCGGGGCGGGCTGCGACGTGGTCGTCGAGCGGGGCAGCGCGAGCTTCGCGGAGCGGCCCGCCGACCTCACCTCGCGGGCGATCGAGGCCCTCGAGAAGTGAGCGTCCTCCTCGCCCTCGGGCTCGCCCTGGCCCAGGCGGCCCAGGAGGCGCCCAAGCCGCCCGCCCCGCCGCAGGAGAAGCCGCCGCCGCCCAAGCCGCCCTGGCAGGACTTCTGCTGCTTCGAGAAGGGGCGCGCGGAGCGCGACGGGCTGGTCACGGTCGTCTACGAGGTGAGCCACCCGCCCTCCGCCGCTCAGGCCGGCGTGGCCGCCCACCAGCTCCTCGGCATCGAGGAGTTCCAGAAGATGCTCCAGCCCTTCGTCACCAAGGAGAAGGGACACATCGAGTTCTCGAACCGGATGAGCGCGCTCTCGATCACCGACACGAAGGAGAACGTGGCCTTCGTCGAGCGGATGTTCCAGATCCTCCACACGCCGGACGCCCCGGTGATGATCGAGGCGAAGGTCGTGGAGCTCCGCTGGGACAACGACCTCCAGATCGGGATGGAGGGCGACCTCACGCCCGCCGCGGCCGCGTTCGTCCAGCCGGCGGGATCGGAGGCCTTCTTCCGGGAGGCCCGCCTCCGCTTCAATCCCGCCGACGCCCTCGGGCCCTCCCCGTTCCAGGGCTCGACCTTCCGCTTCAACGCCGTCGACAGCCAGCGCGGGACCTACGGAGGCCTGATCCAGGCCTTCGTCGAGCGGGGGAAAGCGACGATCCTCTCCCAGCCCAGGGTCCTGGTGAAGGCCGACGAGGTGGCGACCATCTTCGCGGGCGACGAGGTCCCCTTCCCCCGCTCCCTCCAGATCCAGCCGGCCGGCGCGATCACGACCTTCGAGTACCGGCAGGCGGGGGTGAAGCTCGAGGTCACGCCCCACATCGCGGCGCCCGGGCAGGTCTCGCTCCGCATGAAGCCCGAGGTCACTTCGACGCTCGGCTTCATCCCCATCGCCCAGGGGGTCACCGCCCCCCAGTTCACCGTGCGGAGCGTGAGCACGGAGCTCCTCGTCCGGGACGGCGAGGAGGTGGTGATCGGCGGCCTCTACCAGCGGAACAAGACGGAGATCCGCCGCGGCCTCCCGTTCCTTTCGGACATCCCGCTGCTGGGCTACCTCTTCGGGAAGTACGAGGAGGGCGAGGTGATCCGGGAGATCCTCTTCTTCATCAAGCCCACCGTGATCAAGTCCCGCGAGGAGCTCCCCCGCGGCGTCCTCATCCCGGACAAGTAGGGGGGCGCGGGGGGAAGCTCGAAGCTGGAAGTTAGAAGCCGGAAGCTCCTTCAACGCCCCCGCCTTCGAAGTCCGCGGCGATGCGAACTCTCGAGACGGGCCGATCAGGCCGGGGGGGCAGCGTCCTTGGGCGGGCCGGACCCGGCGGGCGGGGAGGAGCCCGGCGCGGGAGGCGCGGCGGCGGGCACGGGCTCGGCGGGCTTGGGCACTTCGTCCCCGAGGAGCGGGGGCCCCGAGGCCGGGGCCTTCCCCTTCTCCTTCCGGAGCTTGTGCATCTGGATCCGCAGGTCCGTCCCCCCGTACTTCCGCGTCATGATGCCCGCGACCAGGACGATCGCGACCAGCACCACCGAGACGACCGCCACGACCACCACGAAGCCCGCGCGCGTGTTCTTCATCTCGGGCTTCGAGACGATCCGGAGGTTCTTGGCGAAGAGCACGGCGGAGCGGGCCTGGATCTCCTCGCCCTTCTCGGTCTGGTACTGCGACGGGTAGTCGTAGCGGCGGAGGAAGACCCCCTCCACCTCGACCCAGTCGCTGTAGAACTCCTGCCCGCGCTTCTGGTAGCTCTCGAAGCGCACGGGATTCCCCGTCTTCGGGTCCTTCGGCAGCTCGGGCAGGTAGAAGTAGACCGTGCGGTTCTTGGGAAACTCCTGGAGGATGCCCAGGTAGACGAACTCGACGTTGTTCGGCGTGGTGGAATCGATGCGCTCCGTGTAGATGTAGATCAGGCGCCCGTAGGAGCGCAGGACCTCGCCCCGGTGCTTCGCCGGGTCGAGATAGGCCAGCTCGGCGCTGAGGTCGGGATTCACCCGCTTGGCCAGGCTCTCGGACGAGACCGCGTTCATCATCACGTTGAGGAGGGCCAGGAACTCGGGGGTCTCCTTGACGGGCTTCTCGGCCCCGTCGCGGAACGGCGAGGCCAGCTCGCGGAAGTCCGGGACCCCGTCCTTGGGAAGGGGCGGGATGGGGATGTCCTTCCGCGGGGGAGGCTCCTGCGCCTCGTCGGGGGAAGCGGGGTCCGCCGGATCCTTGGGCGGGGGGCGGTCGGGCCGGACCGAGAAGTCGGGCCGGGTCGGATCGGCCTTGGGCTTGGGCTTCGAGACGGCCACCTTCCGGAGGTAGATGGCCGCGCCCACGACCATGAGGAAGACCAGGGCCATGATGTAGAGCTTCGCCCAGTCCCGGGACGTGACCCCCTCCGGGGGCGTCCGGCGTCCTCCCCCTCCGCCTTCGGGCTTGCGGAACGGGTTCGAGAGCTGCGGGTCCATCGCCTCAGTCTACCAAAAGCTCCGTTCCCAAGACAAACGCGCCCGTCCGCCGAAAGTTCGGCTCAAGCGGCGGAGGGGGACGATTTCTCCGGCGCGGCCGGAATTCCGGCGCCGCCCCGCGCGTCCAAAGAGCGCGGGGCCCGGAGGGCGGCCCGTTGACGGTGTCCCGCGGGACTGATATACTCCCGCCGTAGGCCTTCCGGGAACCCAGGGGGGACCGCCGCATGTTCGAGAAATTCACCGAGCGCGCCCGCAAGGTCATGAGCCTCGCCCGCCAGGAGGCCCAGCGGCTCAACAGCGAGTTCATCGGCACCGAGCACATCCTCCTCGGGATCATCCAGGAGGGGGGCGGCGTCGCCGCGAAGGTCCTGAAGAACCTCAACGTGGACCTCAAGCGCATCCGCCAGGAGATCGAAAAGCTGATCACGCCCTCCACCTCGCCGACCGTGACCCTGGGCCAGCTTCCCTTCTCCCCCCGCGCCAAGCGCGTGATCGAGCTCGCCGGCGAGGCCGCCAGCTCCCTCGGCCACGACGTGATCGGGACCGAGCACCTGCTTCTCGGCCTCCTCAAGGAGAACGAGGGCATCGCCGCCCAGGTGCTGACGAATCTCGGCCTCAAGCTCGACGAGGTCCGCGACATGGTCCTCGAGGTCCTGGGCGCCGACGTCCAGCAGGACGTGGACGACAAGCTGAGCACGAAGGCCTCGAAGTCCAAGACCCCCGCGCTCGACGCCTTCGGGCGCGACCTCATGGAGCTCGCGCGCGACCGCAAGCTCGACCCGGTCATCGGACGCCGGAAGGAGATCGAGCGGGTCATGCAGATCCTCTCCCGGCGCACCAAGAACAACCCCGTCCTGCTCGGCGAGGCGGGCGTGGGGAAGACGGCGATCGTGGAGGGCCTGGCCCAGGACATCATCAACGGGAACGTCCCCGAGGTGCTCAAGGAAAAGCGGATGGTGGTCCTGGACCTCGCGCTCATGGTGGCGGGCACCAAGTACCGCGGCCAGTTCGAAGAGCGGATCAAGGCGGTGATGAACGAGGTGCGGCGCGCCAAGAACATCATCCTCTTCATCGACGAGCTCCACACCCTGGTGGGCGCGGGCGGCGCGGAGGGCGCGATCGACGCGGCGAACGTGCTGAAGCCCTCCCTCTCCCGGGGGGAGATCCAGTGCATCGGCGCGACCACGCTCGACGAGTACCGCAAGCACATCGAGAAGGACGGCGCGCTCGAGCGCCGCTTCCAGACGATCATCGTGGAGCCCCCCAGCCGCGACGAGTCGCTCGAGATCATGAAGGGCCTCCGCGACAAGTACGAGGCCCACCACCGCGTGCGCTACACGGACGAGGCCCTCGAGGCCTGCGTCGACCTCTCCAACCGCTACATCAACGGCCGCTTCCTGCCGGACAAGGCGATCGACGTCATGGACGAGGCGGGCGCCCGGGTCCGGCTCCAGTCGATGGTCTCCCCCCCGAACATCAAGGAGCTCGAGGAGGAGATCAAGAAGCTGGAGAAGGAGAAGGACGAGGCGATCTCGCTCCAGGAGTTCGAGCGCGCGGCCCAGATGCGCGACAAGGCGATGCAGCTCAAGAAGAGCAAGGAGCGCGTCGTCGCCGAGTGGCGCGAGCAGAACAAGGAGTTCGACGGCGTGGTGGACGCCGAGGTCATCTCCCAGACCGTCTCGATGATGACCGGCATCCCGCTCACGCGGATCGAGAAGAAGGAGGCCGAGCGCCTCCTCCACCTCGAGGAGGAGCTCCACCGGATCGTGGTCTCCCAGGACGAGGCGGTGAACGCCGTCTCGCGCGCGATCCGCCGCTCGCGGGCGGGCCTCAAGGACCCCCGCCGGCCGATCGGCTCCTTCATCTTCCTCGGGCCCACGGGCGTCGGGAAGACGCTCATGGCCAAGGCCCTCGCCCGGATCATGTTCGGGGAGGAGAACGCGCTCATCACGATCGACATGTCGGAGTACATGGAGAAGCACAACGTCTCGCGGCTCATCGGGGCCCCGCCGGGCTACGTGGGCTACGAGGAGGGCGGGCACCTGACGGAGAAGATCCGCCGCCGCCCCTACGCCGTGGTCCTCTTCGACGAGATCGAGAAGGCCCACACGGACGTGTTCAACATGCTGCTCCAGATCATGGAGGAGGGCCGGCTCACCGACAGCTTCGGCCGGAACATCGACTTCAAGAACACGATCCTCATCATGACCTCGAACATCGGGGCGGAGGTCCTGAAGAACCAGACCTCGCTCGGGTTCAAGAAGGTCACGGTCGACGCGACCTACCAGGGAATGAAGGAGCTCCTCACCAAGGAGGTGGAGAAGCACTTCCGCCCGGAGTTCCTGAACCGCCTGGACGACATCATCGTCTTCCGCCCCCTCACCCGGAAGGACCTCGAGTCCATCATCCACCTCGAGATGAAGGCGGTCGAGCTCCGGGTGGCCAAGAAGGGCGTCCGGATCACGCTCTCCGAGGAGGCCGTCCAGTACCTGATCGACCAGGGCTACAACCCCGACTTCGGCGCGCGGCCCCTCCGCCGCGCGATCGAGCGGCTGGTCGAGGACCCGCTCTCCGAGGGCCTTCTCCGCGGCGAGTTCAAGGAGGCCAAGGAGATCCGGATCAGCCTCAAGGACAAGCACCTCTTCTTCGAGCCCGTGGAGTCGGGACAGAAGAAGGAGGTGGGCGCGGGAGCGGCGGAGGGCGGGAAGCCCGCCTGAGCGCCGCCCGCCGGGGCTCGCCGTTGACTTCTCCCTCCGCCCCGCTATAATCGCCCTTCCCCGGCCTGAGGCCTGTCGCCTGGGGCCTGAGGCCTGAGGCCATGGACTTCGCCACCCGCTTCGACCCCAAGGAGGCCGAGCCGCGCCTCTACGCCTACTGGGAGCGGGAAGGCTGCTTCCGCGCGGACGCGGAATCGAGCCGCCCGCCCTTCACGCTCGTCATCCCGCCCCCGAACGTCACGGGCTCGCTCCACCTGGGCCACGCGCTCAACAACACCCTCCAGGACATCCTGACCCGCTGGAAGCGGATGGAGGGCTACGAGGCGCTGTACCTGCCCGGGACCGACCACGCCGGGATCGCCACGCAGTACGTCGTCGAGAAGGAGCTCAAGGCCTCCGAGAAGAAGAACCGCTGGGACCTGGGCCGCGAGGAGTTCCTGAAGCGCGTCTGGACGTGGAAGGAGCGCTACGGGAACGCCATCCTCACCCAGCTCAAGCGCCTGGGCTGCAGCTGCGACTGGTCCCGCACCCGGTTCACGATGGACGAGGGCTACACCCGCGCGATCCGGACCGTCTTCGTCTCCCTCTTCAAGAAGGGCCTCGTGTACCGGGGCCTGGCCATCGTCAACTGGTGCCCCGTGGACCTGACCGCCCTCTCCGACCTCGAGGTCGTCCACAAGGAGGAGCCCGGCCGGCTCTGGCACCTCCGCTACCCGCTGAAGGGCGACCCCGCGAAGTCGATCGTCGTGGCCACCACCCGCCCCGAGACGATGCTCGGCGACACGGCGGTGGCCGTGCACCCCGACGACCCGAGGTACCGGGACTGGATCGGGAAGACCGTGATCCTCCCCGGGGTGAACCGTGAGATCCCGGTCGTGGCCGACGCCTTCGTCGACCCGAAGTTCGGGACGGGCGCCGTCAAGGTGACCCCCGCGCACGACGCCAACGACTTCGACTGCGGCAAGCGCACCGGCGCCAAGGCCCTCGTGGTCATGGACGCCAGGGCCGTGATGAACGAGAACGCGGGCCCCTGGAAGGGCCTCGACCGCTTCGAGTGCCGCAAGCGCCTCGTGGCCGAACTCGAGTCGTCCGGCTTCCTGGTCAAGACCGAGGAGCATCCCGTCCCCGTGGGCACCTGCTACCGCTGCGGGACGGTCGTCGAGCCCGCCCTGAGCGAGCAGTGGTTCTGCTCGATGAAGCCCCTGGCCGCCCCCGCGATCGAGGCCGTCCGGAGCGGGGAGATCCGCTTCCACCCCGAGCGCTGGAGCCGGCTCTACCTCGACTGGATGGAGAACATCCGTGACTGGTGCGTGTCCCGCCAGATCTGGTGGGGACACCGGATCCCCGTCTGGTACTGCGACCGCGGCCACGCGACCGCGGCGGCCGAGGACCCCGCCGCCTGCGAGACCTGCGGGTCGAAGGAGCTCCGGCAGGACGAAGACGTGCTCGACACCTGGTTCTCGAGCGCCCTCTGGCCCTTCGCAACCCTCGGCTGGCCGGAGGAGACGCTCGACCTCGAGAAGTTCTACCCCACCCAGGTCCTGGTCACGAGCCGCGACATCATCAACCTCTGGGTCGCCCGGATGATCATGGGCGGCCTGGAGTTCCGCGGCGAGAAGCCCTTCTCGGACGTCCTCATCCACGCCACCCTCATGGACGACGAGGGGAAGCGCATGTCCAAGAGCAAGGGGACGGGCGTCGACCCGCTCGAGGTGATCGACCAGCACGGAGCGGACGCCCTTCGCTTCGCCCTCGCCCTCATCTCCACCGGGACCCAGGACTTCAAGTTCGGGCGGAAGTTCTCGAAGGAGCGGATCGAGAAGTCCCGCAACTTCGCGACCAAGCTCTGGAACGCCGCGCGCTACGCCTCGCAGAGGATCGGCGAGGCGAAGCCGGAGGCCCCCGAGGACCCCATCGACGAGGACCGCTGGATCCTTTCCCGGCTCTCGACCACGATCGAGGGGGTGACCGGCGCCCTCGACCGCTACGAATTCGGCGAGGCGGCCCAGCTCCTCTACGCCTTCGTCTGGGACGACTTCTGCAACTGGTACATCGAGCTCTCCAAGCGCCGCGCCGACGAGCCGGCCGCCCGGGAGACGCTCGCGCGCGTCCTCGACCGGACCCTCCGCCTCATGCATCCCTTCACGCCGTTCGTGACGGAGGAGATCTGGCAGAAGCTGGGCCGCCCCCAGCCGCTCATGACGGCCGCCTGGCCGGAGCCGGGCCCCCGGGACGACGCCCTCGAGCGCCGGATGTCCCTCGTCTTCGAGGCGGTGGGCGCCGTCCGCGAGATCCGGAACCGGAACAAGATCCACGCCAAGGTGCCGCTCTCGGCCGTCCTCACGGCCAAGGACGAGGCGACCGCCGGCCTCCTGCGCGCCGGGGCGGACATCATCCGGTCGCAGGCCAACATCGAGGAGCTCTCGATCGGCGCGGGGCTCCCCAAGCCCCGCCTCGCGGGGACGGCGGTGTGCTCGGCCTTCACGGTCTGGGTCCCGCTCGAGGGAAAGATCGACGTCAAGGCCGAAACCGAGCGGACGGCGAAGGAGATCGAGAACTCCCGGTCCCAGGCGGGGCCGCTCGAGAGGCAGCTCTCCAACGACGAATTCCGCAAGCGCAAGCCCGAGCTCGCCTCGGAGCTCGAGGCCAAGCTCTCCGCGCTCCGGGCCAAGACCGCCGAGCTCGAGGCCCACCTCCGGGAGCTCGGGGAATGAAGCTCTCCGAGCTGCTTCGCGAGGGCCAGGTCCTGACCGGCTTCCAGGCCCGGGACAAGTGGGACGCCCTCGCCCGGATCGCGGACGCCCTGGTCGCCCAGGGACCCGGCCCCGCCGCGCGCCGCGGGGCCGTCCTCGAGGCCCTCGTGGCCCGGGAAAAGGTCGCCTCCACGGGGATGGAGTTCGGCGTCGCCCTCCCCCACGCCCCGGTCGACGGCATCGAGGAGGCCCTGGGCGTCCTGGCCCTCTCCCCCCAAGGCGTCCCCTTCCAGTCGGCCGACGGCCTCCCCGCCAGGATCCTGGTCGCGCTCGTCATCCCGAAGCCGGACGTGCAGAGGCACATCCCCACCCTGGCGGGGATCGCCCGGCTCCTCAGCTACGAGGAGCTCCGCGAGGCGCTCCTCCGGGCGCGCGCGCCGCGGGAGGTCCTCCAGATCCTCCGCGCGGAAGAGCAGAGGGCCTGAGGCCCCCGGCGGATCGCGACCCGTCCGCCCTCCGATCCGGAAGGGATAGAATCCGCCCCCCCGTCCGTTGGATTCCGGGCGGTTGGAGCGGACGGCACAGGGGACCGCGGGAACGAGAGGGCAGGCGGTGGCGAAGGACAGGGGACGCGCGGCGGTGATCGCCCGGATGCGGGACATCGAGGGAGAGCCGCTGCTCACCGACGAGCAGCTCGTCGTCAAGCTCAAGCGAGGCGACCGCTCAGCCGGAGACGCCCTCATGGTCCGCCACCAGCGGCTGGTGGCCCGGGCGGTCTGCGAGGTGATCCACGACCTCGCCGCCGTCCAGGACCTGATCCAGGAGGCCTTCCTCAAGGCCTTCCGGAAGATCCACCTCTACGACCCGAACATGGGCCGCTTCACGCTCTGGCTCACGACCATCGCCCGCCACGAGACCGTGAACCACCTCCGCAAGCTCAAGCGTTCCCGCCTGGTCCTCACCGAGGAGCTCGCCCCCCTCGAGGAGCCTTCCCCCACCGACCGTCCCAGCCAGACGATCTCCAAGAGGGAGACCTGGACGCGGGTCATCCAGATCATCCGCGGGTTCCGGGAGCCGGACCGCACGATCCTGACCAAGCGGATCCTCGAGTCCAAGCCCTTCAACGACATCGCCCGCCTCCTCGGCCAGCCGGTCGACACCGTGAAGTCCATCTACTACCGCACGACCGCCGAGCTCCGGGAGAAGGCGGGGTTCGCGGGGCCATAGGCCAGCTCCCAGTTTCCAGTTTCCAGTTCCCAGTTTCCAGCTTGCAGCCGGACTTTGCTATTCGGTGAACTGGGTGCGGTACAGCGCCGCGTAGACCCCGTCCCTCGCCATGAGCTCGTCGTGGGTCCCCTCCTCGGCCACCCGGCCCTCGTCCAGCACCACGATCCGGTGCGCCTTCTTCACGGTGGAAAGGCGGTGGGCGATGACGAACGTGATCCGCCGGCCGGAGTGGATGAGGTTGTCGAGGGCGGCCTGGACGGCCTTCTCGCTTTCGGCGTCGAGCGCGCTCGTCGCCTCGTCGAGGATCAGGATCGAGGGGTTCCGGAGGATCGCCCGGGCGATGGTGAGCCTCTGGCGCTGCCCGCCCGAGAGCTTGGCCCCCCGCTCGCCCACGGGCGTGTCGTAGCCCCTCTCGAGGCCCGCGATGAAGTCGTGGATGTAGGCGGCCTTCGCGGCGGCCTCGACCTCGTCCGGCGCGGCCCCGCGCCGCCCGTAGCGGATGTTCTCGCCGATCGACGTGTTGAAGAGGAAGGGCTCCTGGGTCACCACCGCGATGCGGGAGAGGAGCGACGAGCGCCGCGCCTTCCGGAGGTCCATCCCGTTGACCACCACCTCGCCCTGCTGGGGATCGTAGAAGCGGCAGAGGAGGTCCAGGAGGGTCGTCTTGCCGCCCCCCGTGCGGCCGACGACCGCGATCACCTCGCCCGGCGAGGCCTTGAGCGAGACCTCGCGCAGGACGGGCGTGCCGTCGTACGCGAACGTCACGCCGCGGTACTCGACGCCCGCGCCCTCGGCGGGCAGCTCCTCCCCCGTGTCGTGCTCCGTCTCCCGCGGCTGGTCGAGGAGCTCGAAGAACCGCTCGCAGCCGGCCGACGCCTCGACGAGGCGGTTGTAGGACTTCGAGAGTTCCCGGACGGACGTGTTGATCACCGCGATCGCCAGGCCGAAGGCCGCCATGTCGCCGGGGGTCATCGTCCTGCTCTCGATGAGCTGGTACCCGCCCACGAGGAGCACGGCCGCGGCCAGGCCCATGAAGAGCTGGGAGACGTTCTCGCCCAGGGCCTTCCGCCGCAGCGCGGCCATGAACTTGCGGAAGTAGTTCTCGTTGTGCTGGCGGAACTCCGCCGCCTGGTCGGCCTCCATGTTGAAGGCCTTCACGACCTTGATCCCGCCGAAGGTCTGGATCATCGTCCCCGTCATGTCCCCCTGGTGCTCCAGGCTCCTCTTCCGGGCCTTGCGCATCCGCCTCCCCATCCGGGCCAGCACGACGACGTAGATCGGGAAGAAGACCAGCGCCCCGAGCGTGAGCATCCAGTTGGTCGCGAAGCAGAGCGCCAGCGCCCAGGCGACCATGAACGGGTGGACGATCACGTCGTCGAAATAGAAGTTGGTCGCCGACTCGGCGACGTTGATGTCGTTCGTGACCCTCGAGACGAAGTCCCCGGACTTCCGGTTGAAGTGGGCCCGGAGCGGCAGGTAGGACAGGTGCTCCACGACGTCGTTCCGGAGGTCCGCCACGACCCGCTTCGTCAGCCAGTTCGTCATCACGTCCCGGAGGTACCCGAAGACGAACATGAAGACGGCCACGAGGATCGCCAGGGCGGCGATCATCCGGAGGTCCCACCGGTCCGGCCGGACGGCGTCCCGGAGCCACTTCTTCAGGCCCGTCTCGCCCCCGGGGTCGGGCGCCACCGTCTTGAGCCCCGAGGCCTTGTCGATCACCGGCTTCGTCAGGTAGACCTGGGTCACCTTCGAGAAGTTGGCCACGTTCACGACGAGGATGGTCAGCACGATCCGGAGCGCGTAGGGCTTCGCCCGCTTCAGGAAGCGCCAGGTGAGCGACCAGATGTTCGGCGGGAGGGGACGCGGAGCCTCCGGCGCGACCGTCATTTCGCGTACTGCTCCAACTGCCTCCGGTAGGCCTCGTGCCGCTGGCGCGTCTCCTCGAACGTGTCGCCGCCGAACTTCTCGAGGAACGCGCGGGCGATCTCGAAGGCCACCACCGCCTGGCCGATCACGCTCGCGGCCGGGACCACGCAGACGTCCGACCGCTCGTAGAGGGCCTGGGCCTCCTCCTTGGCGGCGAGATCCACCGTCCGCATCGGCTTGCGGAGGGTGGAGATCGGCTTGCAGGCCGCCCGGACGATCACCGTCTGGCCGTTCGTCATCCCCCCCTCGATCCCCCCCGCGTTGTTCCGAGAACGGGCGAGCTTGCCGTCCCCGCCGACCACGATCTCGTCGTGCATCTGGGACCCGGCCCGGCGCGCCGCCTCGAACCCGAGCCCCACCTCGACGGCCTTCACGGTCTGCACGGACATGAGCGCCCGGGCGAGCGCCCCGTCGAGCTTGCTCTCCCAGCCCGCGTGGCTCCCGAGCCCCGGGGGCGCGCCGAAGACCCGCACCTCGAAGAGCCCTCCCAGCGTGTCCCCGGCCTGCTTGGCCTCGTCCACCTTCGCCTTGATCCGCTCGTCCAGGTCCTTGTCCAGGGCGTAGAACATCGACTCCTCGCGCACCCGGACGAGCTCGTCGGCGTCGTCGAGTCGGGTCGGGCTCGTGACGCCGCCCACCTCGACGACGTAGCCCAGGACGCGGATCCCGAAGCTCCCCAAGAGGCCGTTCGCGAACGCGCCGGCCGCCACGCGGGCGGCCGTCTCGCGGGCGCTGGACCGCTCCGCCACGTCCCTCGCGTCCTGCGTCCCGAACTTCATCGCCCCGGCGAGGTCCGCGTGCCCCGGCCGCGGGCGCGTGATCGGGTTGAGCTCCTCGGCGTTCTGCACCCGGTTCATGATCTGGAGGGTCACGGGGCTTCCCAGCGCATGGCCCTTCCGGACGCCCCCGATGACCTGCGCTTCGTCCTTCTCGAGCTTCATCCGGGCGCCCCGGCCGTAGCCCCCCTGGCGGCGGGCGAGCTCCGCGTTCACGGGATCGAGGGACACGGGAGTCCCGTACGGGACGCCCTCGATCAGCGCGATCAGGCACTTCCCGTGCGACTCGCCCGCGGTGGTGTAGCGCAGCATGGAACGGACCATTATATTCCCGGAGGCGCCGGGGCTCAAGGCGGGAGGGCGGTTCCCCCAGAATCCGGGAAACTGGAAACCGGGAACTGGGAACTGGGAACTGGGAACTGGAAACTAACCTTCGGCTTCCTCTTCCGGCTTGCCCTCCTCCTTGACCGGCTTGATGAAGTCGGTCTCCGCGCCCGAGGTCGTGATCCGAAGCGCCTCGCTCACCACCTTGAGGAGCTGCTGCTTGGAGAAGGGTTTCGCCAGGAAGCCGTAGAGGCCGTAGAAGAAGTCTTTCGGCGTGTGGAGGATGATCGCCTTCGCGGTCAACATGATCACGGGGACGTCGCGCGTCTTCGGATCCTTCTTCAGGTGGTCGTAGACGGTGTATCCGTCCATCCCCGGCATCATGATGTCGAGCAGGATCAGGTCGACCCCCCCCTGCTGCGCCACCTGGATCCCCTGGAAGGGGTCGGAGCAGGCCTTGACGGCGTATCCGTCCTGCTCCAGGAAGTACTTGACGATGTCGAGGATCTTCTTCGAGTCGTCGATCGCGAGGACCGTCGTCGCCATGGCTCTCCTCAGTCCCTCCTTCGCTCCAGAAGCCAGGCCAGGAGGAGCGCCCCGAGGGCCGCCCCCGCCGCCCAGCCGCCCAGCCTCGCGGGCTCCGGCTCCCTCCCCTCCGGCCGGGCCGGGTCCCAGCCCGGACTCCGCGTCTCCCCCGCCGTGTCCGACTCCCGCGCGTCCAGGAGGCCGACCGGAAGCCTCCGCTCCCCGCCCGCCCGTCGGACGAGGTAGTCTCCCGCGGTATGGGCCAGGAAGTCCCCCGAGTCCGAGAGGCTCCAGATCGCTCCCGGCTCGGAAGCCGCCGCGACGGCCGATCCGGGAGGCAGCGCGAACGGCCGTCCGGTCCGGAGGACCGCGAACTCGCCCGCCCCTTTCCGAGCGAAGTCTACCACGTTGGCCCAGAAGATGGGAAAGGAAGGAAACGCGGGCCAGCCCCTCGCGGGATCGAGATCGACGCAGACGTGGAGCTCCGTGCCCCGCAGGACCGCCACTCTCCGCTCGCCGACCGCGATCAGCGGGTCCCCGCCCCTCGCCTCCGGAGGGAGTTCCCCCACCCGCCCCAGCTCGGAGGCCCGCGACTCCAGGCCCGCCGTGAGCGGATGGCGGAGCACGACGGGGGAACCGGGCGACGCCCCGAGCGGCGTGTGGATCCGGACCCGGAACGAAGCCGGCCCCGGAACGGCGTCCACCCCGACCGAGACCAGGGCCTCCCCCTCCGACCGGAGCTTCACCCCCTCGACGGCCCCGAGGGCCCGGAGCACGTCGGGATCGCGCGACCCGGTGACCGTCGCCGTCGCCTCGGCCGTCCCGAGACGGACCGCGCCCGCCCGGTCGTCGAGCGGGAAGCCGTCTCCCGTCTCCAGCTCCAGCGCGACCGACTCCGCCCCGCCCAGGTCCGCCTTCCGGCTCCAGGCCCGCTCCCCTCCCGCCGGCAGGGAGATCCGTTCGGCCGTCTCCCGGCCGTCGATGCGGACGACCAGGGCGACATCCCGGACGGCTCCGTGGTTGGCGATCCGGGCGAAGATCTCTCCTCCGCCCACGGAAAGCGCCGTGATCCCGACGTTCCCCCCCTCCGAGCCGAAGAGCCGGGCGTCCACGCCCGCGGGGGCGCGGTCGGAGAGGAGGAGGACGTGGTCGGCCGCCTGGCGCGCGGCGGCGAGGAGGGGCTCCAGGTCCACGTGCTCGTCCACCGGGCCGAGCGCGGCCAGCCCGGCCCGGTCCAGCCGCCGGGGCGAGGGCGCCGCGGCGAACACGGAACGCCGGTCGCCCGAGAGCGGCCCGTCGTAGAGCCGGAGGGCCTCCTCGCGGATCCGATCGATCCGGCCTCCCTGTCGGAGCCGGGCGGAGGTGTCCAGGACGAGCGCCACGCGCCGCGGACGGGGGATCTCGGACGCGACGAAGGGGCCCGCGAGCGCGAGGACGGCCGCCGCGACGGCCAGGGCCTGGAGGAGGAGCTCCCAGCGCGCCTTCGGGCGTCGGAGCGCGCGGATCGGGGGGTTGCGCTCGGGGATGCGCTTCCAGAGGAGGAGGCTGGGGACGGTCGCGCGGCCCGCCGCCTGCCGCCAGAGGCTGAAGATCGCCAGGAGCGCGAGCGACGCGAGCCCCCAGAGGGCGGCGGGCGACTCCAGGCTCACTCCAGCACCCCCGCCTCGCGGAGATAGACCTGGACGACCTCCTCCAGCGGCGTCGAGCTCGCGCAGCGGAGGTAGTTGATCTCGCGGTCGAAGCACCAGCTCCGCCAATCCTCGCAATGCGCGGCGAGGAGCCTCCGGTACTCCGCCCGCTCCTCGTCCCCCACGAAACGGACCCGCGACTCCCCCGTCTCGGCGTCGACCAGCCTCAGCTTGCCGGAGAAGGGCGGGGCGAGCTCCTCCGGCGAAAGGACGTGGATCACGGCCTTCTCCGAGCGTCCTTCGGCGAGCGCCCCGCGGAGGGACTCGTCCCAGAGGTCCGAGACCACGACCAGGAGGCCGCGCGCGGGCGCGACGGGGAGGAACGGGGCGCCCAGCCGGAGGCGCTCGATCTCCGCGAGCGCGCCCGAGGGGCTCTCCTGGCTCGCCACGAGCGCGAGCGCCGCCCCGAGGCGGCGCGCGAAGTCGAACTTCGGCGCCATGGAGGGGGTCGTGTCCACCGCGAGCCGCACGGGGAGCGCCTCCTCGCGCGCGAACTCCTTCACGTAGAGCTGGCCCAGACGGCCGTAAAGGTTCCAGTCGATGGCCCGGAACTCGTCCCCCTGGGCGTAGGAGCGGTGGGCCACGAAGTCGCCCGAGCCGCCGCGCTTCCTCGTGGGACGCTCGCCCGCCCGGCGCCCGGAGACCGAGCGCCTCACCGCCAGGCGGAGCGCCTCGAGCTTTCGGACGAACGCCTCGTCGAACAGCATCCGAACCTCACCCGCTCTCCCCGTCCCTCCGGCTCTCCTCGACGTCGGCCCGGATCCGCTCCTTCAGCGACTCGACGGAGTCGAACTTCCGCTCGTCCCGAATCCGACGCAAGAATCGCACCTCCAGGGCGCGCCCGTAGAGGTCTCCCCCCCGGAAGTCCGGAAGGTGGGCCTCGAGCGCCTCCGCGCCTTCCCGCCCGAACGTGGGGCGCGTCCCGATGTTCACGACGGCGCGGAAGCTGCGCCCGTCGAGCGGCACCTCGGCGGCGTAGACCCCGGGGGGCGGGCGGACGGCGTGGTGGAGCTCGAGGTTGGCGGTGGGGAACCCGAGCCCCGTCCCGCGGCGCGCGCCCCGGACGACCGTCCCGTGGACGGACGGGGGGCGGCCCAGGAGGTACGCGGCCTCCTCGAGCCGGCCCGCGAAGACGGCCTCCCGGACGAGCGAGCTCGAGACGGGCCTCCCACCGCGGATCTCGGGCTCGCAGCGGCGGACTTCGAGCCCCAGCTCGCGGCTGACCGCCTCGAGCATGGCCAGGTCCCCGGCCCGGTCGCGCCCGAAGCGCGAGTCGTGCCCCAGGACGACGCCCCGGGCGCCGAGCCCCCGGGCCACGACGTCGCGGACGAAGCGGTCGGCGGGCGTCCGGGAGAACTCGAGGGTGAAGTTGAGGACGACCAGGAAATCGACCCCCAGCGCCCCGATCAGCCGGAGCCGCTCGCCGAGCGGCGAGACGAGGGGGACGGGCGTCCCCCGGAGGACTTCCTGCGGATGCCGGTCGAACGTAACGACCGCGGAGGAGACGCCCTCGGCGCGGGCCCAGGAAAGGACCGACTCCAGCACCTTCCGGTGTCCCCGGTGGACGCCGTCGAAGACCCCCCAGGCGACGATCGGGGTGCGGAGCCGCGGGTCGGGGAGCGCCTCGAGCCCGGACAGGATTTCCATCAGAGCTCGGACTTCGAGGGCCGCCGGCCACGGCGGGGAGCCTTCTTCTTCTTGAAGTCCTCCTCGAGCTCCTTGAGGAGCGGGGCCCACTGCTTCTTGTCCGCGGCGGTCATCTTGTCGACGAGGAGGATGCCGTCCAGGTGGTCGACCTCGTGCTGGAAGAGCTTGGCTTCCAGGCCCTGCGCCTCGCGGCGGACCTCGTTCCCCTCGAGGTCGCGGTACCGGACGACCACCCTCTCCGCGCGGAGGATGACGGGATAGACGCCCGGGAGGGAGAGGCAGCCTTCCTCCTCCCGCTTCTCGCCGGAGCGCTCGAGGATCTCCGGATTGACGTAGACCCGCTCGCCGTCCCCCTTCTCGGGATCGGAGACCAGGTTGGCCACCACGATGCGGCGGCCGAGCCCCACCTGGGGTCCCGCCAGGCCGATCCCGCGCGAGCGGTACATGATCTCGAACATGCGGGGGAGGGCTGCGAGAAGGTCCTCGTCGAGGGCCTCGACCGGCCGCGCGGGCTCCCGCAGCCTCGGGTCGGGGTAGTAGAGAAGCTCCATCTGGCGACATTATAGGGTTCCTCCCGTCGAACGCAACCGCGCGAGGACCGCCCGGAGGGACGCGGAGCCGAGCGGCTCCCTCGGCGTGCTCGGCGGATCCTCCGCGTTCCTCTCGGAAACCCGATCGAGAGGACGCAACCCCGGAGCTCCTCATGGCGCTTGAACGGCGCCACCGCTCATGAAAGGGATCAGGACCTCCCCCCGCCCCCGGGGGGAGCTAAGTGCTCGCGGTCTCAAGTGCGTATCGGAATTGCTCGCACAGTTTCCAGTTACCAGTTCCCAGAAGTCGACCGCGCGCGCTCTGCTGGAAACTGGAAACTGGGAACCGGGAACTGTGCC
>Ga0187893_10003099_pt1 | contig 34662 bp, 29 predicted proteins | sample MA1701074metaG_FD_139574 | JGI IMG/M metagenome (GOLD analysis project Ga0187893, IMG submission 139574) | White microbial mat communities from a basaltic lava cave in the Kipuka Kanohina Cave System on the Island of Hawaii, USA - MA170107-4 metaG ...
CGGGCCCTCCTTCCGCACGAAGCACCTCGGCCTTGACGATCCCGCTGCCGCCGAGCTACCGTCCAGCCCTGTGGCCAGAATTTCCGGAACGGACAGGCCAGACTTTCCGGAACCCACATGCGCTTTGCGACGTAGCGACGCGCCTTCGAACGGAACGGCTCCGTCGCGCTCGTCCACTACGGAGGGGTTTGGCGCGCAGGGCCCGTGAACCGCGACTCTGCGACGTACGAGAACGCCCCCTCGGTCAGGGTGCCGCCGGATCAGGATGCGCGCGGCAGCGACTCGGAGTTCGTCGGTTGCAGGCCCACCCCATGCACGGACTGGGGCCTGGCGTACGGTGGGGCTTGTTGACTCCCATCCTTCGTCGACGCAATGCGAAGCCGTACCGACCATAAGCAGGGCGATGGGCGAGCGGCGAAGGCAGCAGCCCGCGCAGCCGGGCGAAGCCAAATGGGGCTGTGAGACAGGCCCTGAGGCGCCTGGAACTACGCGGGATGCCGATTTGCCGAGCCCATGCGCCCCGCCGCCCGCACCCGCACCCGGCGCCGCCGCAGCGGCGACGCGCCCGCCTCCCCTGAGGGCGCCATCCGCGCCCGGCTCGCGGGCAAGCGCGCGCCGGATCTTGGAAGGAGGCTGAACGCTTCCGGGTACGCTGGTCGCCTCCCCGTGCCCTCACGCCTTCTCCTCCTCGCGTCCCTGGCTGTGGCCGGCTGCGGCGTCCCCGCCCCCCCGCGCCCCCCCGACAGACCCGCGCGGATCGTCTCCCTGCTCCCGGCCTTCACGGAGATCTTGGCGGATCTGGGCGCCGCCGAGCGGCTGGTGGGTTGTACGGAACACTGCCGGCCTGGCCGGGAAGTGGGCCAGGTTGCGTGGCAGGGGGCGGAGGGGGCGGAGGCGATCGTGCGGCTCCGGCCTGACCTGGTGCTGAGGCAGAAGCGGAGAAACGGCGAGGACCCCCTGCTCTGGGTCCTGGGGCGGGCCGGCATTCCCGTCTTGGCCCTCCCGAGCGAGACCGTCGGGGATGTGCGGGAGGCGATCGTCGCCATCGGAAAGGCCGTTGGGTTCGACCCCGCCCCCCTCCTGGAGCGCTTCGATCGCGCGCTCGCGGCGGCCATCTCCCGGGGCGGATCCAGAACCGACCGGTCGGTACTGTTTGTCTATGGGCGCGACCCCGGGGTCGCCGCCAACATCCAGGCGGCGGGCCCGGGGTCGTTCCTCGACGAACTGGTCCGGCTCGCGGGCGGCCGCAATGCGCTGGGCGGAGGCTGGCCGCCCTACGCGAGCGTGAGCCTGGAGGCCTTGATGCGGCTGGCGCCCGAGGTGATCGTGGACAACGTGCCGCCCGAGAAGTCCGTCGAGGAGGCGCGGGCAGCCTGGTCGCGCTATCGCGACGTGCCGGCGGTGCGCGAGGGTCGGGTGCGCGCGGTGCTCGATCCGCAGTTGCTCATTCCGGGTCCACGGCTGCCCGACGCAGTGGCGCGCCTTGCGGAGTTGATCCATGGGGAGCCTTGAATTCATGGGGCTCGGCGTGCGCTATGGAGCGCGCGCCGCGCTCGAGGGCGTGAGCGGCGCGATCCGCCCGGGGGATCGCGTTGGGCTGCTCGGGCCCAACGGCAGCGGGAAGACGACGCTTCTGCGCGCGCTCTGCGGCATCGTCCGCCCGGAGCGGGGCTCCGTGCTCCTCGACGGGAAGGAGATCGGCACCCTCCCGCGCCGCGCGATCGCCCGGGGCATCGCCTACCTGCCCCAGGAGGAGCGATGGGAATTTCCCTTCACCGTGGAGGAGGTGGTGCGCTGCGGCCGGTTCTCCCACGCGGGTCCGCTCGAACGGGAGGGGGCGGGCGACCACGCCGCCATCGAGGAGGCGCTGCGCGCGGTGGATCTTCTCGCGATGCGGGACCGGCCCATCACCGAACTCTCTGGGGGCGAGCGGCGGCGCGCCGCCCTTGCCCGTTCCCTCGCCCAGGAGGCGCCCTTCCTCCTCCTGGACGAGCCGACCTCCGCCCTCGATCTCGAGCACCGCCAGGCGATCCTGCGCGTCTTGAAGCTCACCCCCGGCGCGGTGCTGCTGGCCACCCACGATCTGGACCTCGCCGCCGAGCAGTGCAACCGCGTCGTCGTGCTCGACGCCGGTCGCGTCGCGGCGCAGGGCGCGCCCGGCGAGGTCTTGACCGAGGCGCTCCTGGAACGGGTCTTCCGCGTGAAGGCGCGGGTGCATCAATTCGAGGGCCGCATCCATGTGGTCGCGGAGAGCTAGGCTCCTCCTCGGCTCGGGCCTCGTCTTCGCCGGCGCGCTGCTGCTCTCGCCCTGGCTGGGCGACGGTCTCGATCTCACCTACTCCGGCGACTCCTTCATCCTCTGGCAATTGCGCCTGCCTCGCGTCCTCCTCGCATCGGCGGCGGGCGCCGGCTTGGCGCTGGCCGGCGTCGCGTTCCAGGCGCTGCTTCGCAACCCCCTCGCCACCCCCTACACCCTCGGTGTCTCGAGCGGCTCCGCGCTCGCCATCGTCCTCTTCCTGGTCGCGGGCCTCGACGCGCGGCTCGGCGGGTCCTTGGGCCGGCCCCTCGTCGGGATGGCAGGGGCGCTCCTCGTCATCGGGATCACCTACCGCGCGGCGCGCGTGCGCGGCCACCTGCCGGCGCCGACGCTGCTCCTCGCCGGGGTCACCCTCACCTACGTCTTCAGCGCGCTCATCGTCGCGGTGCAGTACACGGCGACCCCGGAGGACGCGGCGCTCATCCTGCGCTGGCTCGTGGGGAGCGTCGAATCGGGGCTCGGCTACCTGCCCCCGGCCGTCGTCGGGGCGGTTCTTGTCGTGGCGCTGGCGGGGCTCCTTCCCCTCGGGCGCGCCTACAACGCCCTGAGCGGGGGGGAGGAGGCGGCGCAGGGAGTAGGCGTGGACTCCGCCCGCGTCGCGCGGCGCAGCTACTTTTTCGCATCCATCCTGGTGGGTTCCATCGTGGCTTTCACCGGGCCCATCGGCTTCGTGGGGCTCATCGTGCCGCACTGCCTGCGCCTCTTCGGGGCCGTCGACAACCGCACGCTCCTCCCTGCCGCAGCCCTCGCGGGGGCCGGTTTCTTGGCGATCTGCGATGGGCTGACGCGCCTCCTTTTCGCCGGGCGCCTCCCGGTGGGGGTGGTGACCCAACTCCTGGGGGGCCCCTTCTTCCTGGTCCTGCTGCTCCGGGAAAAGCGCCGCCTTTATTGAAACGCGGCGCCCTTTGCCGCTCTAATAGGGGCGTGTTCACCCTCGACTTCCTCGCCAAGCTGAGGGGGCTGGTCCCGCTCTTCCTGCGGGCCATCCTCGGCTATTCGTTCTTCCTCGTGCATGGGCTGGACAAGCTGCGGCCCGACGGGAAGTGGGACTACGGCAAGGCGTTCGCCGCGAAGACGGCCAGCCTCGCCCCCGAAGCGCTTCTCTACGTCGCCGCCTGGACGGAGTTCCTCGCCGGGCTGGGGATCCTCGTGGGACTCATGACCCGCTGGGCCTCCCTCGGCATCTGTTGCGTCATGGGCTATGCGATCGCCAAGGTCCATTGGGCGGCGGGCTTCCCGGCCGACAAGGGCGGCTACGAGATGGCGATGGCCTACGGCGCCGCGGCGCTCTCCCTGATGGTCGTGGGCCCCGGCTCCGTATCCCTCGACCGGGTCTTTTTCGGACGCAAGGTCCTCGGCTCGTAGCACGCGTATAGGATGGGGCGATGCGACGGGTGAGCCCCCTCCTGCTCCTCGCCGGACTCGCGCTCGGCGCGGATCCTATCGTCTTCGATTCCGAGCCGTTTCCCTGTCCGCCCCTCGAGGTGAAGTTCGGCAAGCCTCAGGGGTGGGAACCGGTGATCGAAGGCGGGGTGCTCGTGCTGCACCGGGCCGGATCGGGCTTCAAGGTGTCCCGCGAGCCCTTCCTCTACGAGATCAAGGAGTTCCAGGCCGCGTGGGAAAAGGAACTCGCGGCGGGCGGCATCGCCGGATCGACCAAGGCGCTCAAGGTGGGTCGCAACGAAGCGGTGCGAGCCTCTTTCGAACTCGATCGGGAGGGCAAGCGCACCATCGAGATCTGGCGCGTGCGCGTGCCGGACTGCGAGATGCTCTACAACTTCACGTTCAGCCTGCCTGCCGGCGGCGACATGAAGTCGCTCGTGGACGGCGTGCTGAAGCCCTTCACCTGCACCGCCCCGCCCCCCAAACTGGAATTCCAGCCGCAGCCGACCGCGTTCGGCGCGGGCCTCGAGTTCAAGCTGCCGGTGGGCTACGACAGAGCCGCGGGCGGCTACGTCAAGCTCATGCCGGGGTACGGCGAGCAGCCTCGCGAGGCGGGGCGCATTTCCATCCTGCTCTACCGGCACGACACGCTCTACACGACGCCGGACGGCAAGGCGGTGACCGGCACCTCGGTGGACGACGTGACGGAGCTGCCCTGGGCCGAGATCTCCAAGGAGATGCAGCGCGCCGACAAGCAGCGCGGCAGCGCCACGCGCTACGGCGGCAACAAGGGGCACCTCGCCACGGCGGGCGGGCTCGCCAAGGACGGTTCCGAGAAGGCCTACTACGCCTTCGGCACCAAGCTGCGGGGAGTCACCCTCGTCTTCGTGCTCCTCGTCGATGCGCGGGAGACGAGACTCCACAAGAACCTGTTCAAGGATTTCTGCGAGACCCTCAGGGAGAGGAGCTAGCCCTGGCGCGGGTCGCGATCCTCGTCGAGGCGCTCTACCAGGATCTGGAGGTCTGGTACCCGTTCTACCGGCTGAAGGAGGCGGGCCACGACGTGGTGACCGCCGGCTGCGGCGCGAAGAGCTACGTGGGGAAGTACGGCTACCCGATCACGGTGGATGGCGACGCGCAGGATCTGGATGCAGGGGGGCTCGGGGGGGTGGTGATCCCCGGGGGCTGGGCGCCCGACAAGCTGCGGCTCTCGCAGCCGGTCCTCGATCTCACGCGGGCGATGATGCAGGCGGACAAAGTGGTCGCCGCGATCTGCCACGCGGGGTGGGTGCTCGCCTCGGCGGGCGTCTGCCGCGGGCGCGCGCTGACCAGTTTCGTCGCGATCAAGGACGATCTGGTGAACGCCGGCGCGCGCTGGGTGGACCGCGAGGTCGTGCGGGACGGAAATCTCATCACGTCGCGCACGCCCCACGACCTGCCCGCGTTCATGCGCGCCACGCTCGCGGCATTGGCCGAGGCGTGAGTGCTGCGGCTGGCGCTGGTCTACCTCGCCCTGGTCAACGCCTTCACCTACGCGGTGTTTTGGCTCGACAAACGGCGCGCGGCGCGCGGAGGGCGCCGGGTCTCCGAGCGCGAGCTGATGCTCTGGGTGGCGGCGGGCGGCGCGCCGGCGGCTTTCCTCGCCATGCGGCGGCTGCGGCACAAGACGCGGAAAAGGAGCTTCCGCTTCGCGGTCTTCGGGATCGTGCTTCTGCAGCTGGCGCTGCTGCTGCTCCTGCTCAGGACTTAGCCTTGTACCACTCGAGCGCCGGGCTGTGGGGCCGGGTGGCTTCGTGGAGCGCCGCGCGTTCCTCCTCGCTCAAGACGCGCAGGTTGCGCGCGACATGCGCGGCCAGCTCCACCTCCGCGATGCTGGAACAACCCACGATGCAGACGGCGATCGGAAGCCCGTAGGTGTAGCGAAGGCACTCCTCCCCGCCGACGATGCGCTGGCCGGGCAGCCGGCCCGAGCAGAAGACCTTCATGGCGATGACCCCGGTGCGCCGTTCCCGTGCGAAGGGAAGCGCGGTGGTCTCGAAGGAGAGGTGGTGCGGGTCGATGCAGTTGAGCGGGATGAGGAGCGCGTCGAACGGGTGGCGCTTCAATGCGTCGACGAACACGCGCGGGTCGGCGTGGCCCGTGATGCCGTAAAAGCGCACCTTGCCCGCCTTCTTCGCCTCCCAGGCCGCTTCCAGGGCGCCGCCCTTTTCGAGCAGCCGGTCGGTATCCCCGGTGCGGGCGAGCGCATGGAACTGCCAGAGGTCGATGCGGTCGGTGCGCAGGCGCTCGAGGCTTGCGTCCAGTTCGCGCAGCGCGCCCCTGCGGTCGCGCTGCAGCGTCTTGGTGGCGAGGATCACCTTGTCCCGCACCCCCTCCAGCGCCTTGCCGAGACGCCGCTCGCTCGCGCCGTTGCCGTAGGAAGGTGCGGTGTCGAAGTAGTTGACGCCGAGCTCGATTGCGCGCCGCACGATCGCCCCTGCCTGCGCGTCGTCGAGGCCGCTGCCCCCGAGCGGGTGGCAGCCCAACCCCGCCAGGGAGACGCTCAGCCCGGTGCGGCCGAGTTCGCGGTGCGGCATGGGCCGGTCGTCCGCGAAGAGCGGCCAGGAGGCCGCCAAGCCGACCCCGGCGGCGGCGGAGCCGGCAAGGAATCGCCGGCGGCTCACGCGGGACGCCATAATGGGCATTATGGCGTACATCGAACTCGTGCCCGTCGAAAAGGCGAGCGGCCTCTTGCGGCAGCTCTATGACGGCGCCATCGCCCGGGCCGGCAAGGTGTTCAACATCGTCAAGACCATGAGCCCCAACCCGCCGGTCATGGAGGCCTCCATGAACGTCTACCTGCGGATCATGCGCGGCCCCTCGGGGCTGAGTCGCATGGAGCGGGAGATGCTCGCGACGGTCACGAGCCGCGCCAACGAGTGCCACTACTGAATCCAAGCCCACGCGGACGACTTCCGGTCGGAAGGCGGCGACGAGGCGACGGCTGCGGCTCTGGAGGAGGATTACCGCAATGCGCATCTCGCGCCCCGCGCGCGCGCGCTGTGCGACTTCGCGGCCCGGGTCACCCTCACCCCCCAATCCCTCACCGCCAGCGACCTCGCGCCCCTCCGCGCCGCCGGCCTCACCGACCCCGAGATCCACGACGCCGTCCAGGTGATCGCCTACTTCAACTACATCAACCGCATCGCCGACGCGCTGGGGACTGACCCTGAGCCCGATCCCGCGTCGTAGGTCGCGGGCGCGACTGGAGATCGGACGTCGGAGTGCGCCGGCGCGAGCGGGATTGCGGGGGTCGCTGGCAATCCTGGGGATCCGGTCCCGCGCGCCTTCGCTGGCCCGCGCGCCGGATGCATCCTCCCAGATGTGCCCCTGGACCCCGAGCGCCTCGTGGGCACCGAAAGCGTCCTGCTGGAGGAACCCCCGCATCGCCTGCGCGACAACCGGCGCATCGGGATGCTGCCCGGGCCAGGGGCGCAAGGGGCCGGTGTCGGGTGCGGGGCCGGTCGGCCCCGGAGTCGGGCGGGCGGCGGGCCGCGCAAGACGGCGTGGTCGTGGTTCGACATCCAGACGTACGCGCAGGCATCCACGGAGCACTTCCCGACGTGGGACCCCCGGGGTCGCCGTCCCCCAGGCGCTCCGATCCCGGTCGTCGAGCTGCCCCGCTTGCCCGTTCACGCGCCCCGTGACGCGGAAAAGCGACCCCCGGAGCGTCTCCAAGGCGGGGCAGGGTTCCGAGCCCTCCAGCCTACGACGGGACCGGGGTCACGGCTTGCCCGAGCCGCGGCGCATCCGGCGCCACTAACTCGTTAGCCGCAAATACGTTACGCGGGCCGGCGCCCGGAGGGTCACCCCGCGTGTACACTGGGGGGCTTCGATGCAGATTGTGCGGAACGTCGCGATCGTGGCGCATGTCGACCACGGGAAAACCACGCTGGTGGACCAGCTCCTGCGCCAGTCGGGGGCGTGGCGGTCCAACCAGGAGGTGGGCGAACTGGTCATGGACAGCAACGAGATCGAGCGGGAGCGGGGCATCACCATCCTCGCCAAGAACACCGCAATCTACTGGAAAGGCGCCAAGATCAACATCGTCGACACCCCCGGCCACGCCGACTTCGGCGGCGAGGTGGAGCGCGTGCTCGGCATGGTGGACGGGGTCCTGCTCCTCGTGGACGCGTTCGACGGGCCTATGGCGCAGACGCGCTTCGTGCTGCGCAAGGCGTTCGAGCGCGGGCTCAAGCCGATCGTCGTCGTGAACAAGGTGGACCGCCCCCATGCGCGACCGGTCGAGGTCTTGGACGACATCGTGAGCCTCTTTTGCGACCTCGACGTCGCCGATCACCAGCTCGACTTCCGCACGATCTACGCCTCGGGTCGCGAGGGCTGGGCCGCCCGCTCCCTCACCGACGATCGCACCGGCATGGAGCCGCTCCTCGATCTCATCCTCGCGGAGATCCCGGCGCCGCGCGGGGACCCGGCCGGCGTCCTCCAGATGGCGGTGGCGGCGGTGGACTACGACAGCTACGTCGGCCGCGTCGCCATCGGCCGCGTCAAGGAAGGCACACTCCGCAAGGGCTCCCCGATCGGCATCTCCGGCCGCGACGGCGTCGTGCGCAAGGACAGGCCCGAACGCATCCTCGTCTTCGAGCACCTCAAGAAAAAGGAGGTGGAGGAAGTCGCCGCCGGCGAGATCTGCGCGCTGGTCGGCCTCGAGCGGGTGGAGATCGGCGAGACGGTCACCGACGCCGACGATCCCCGCCCCCTTCCCGTCATTCCCATCGAGGCGCCCACGATCGCGGTCCTCTTCACGATCAACTCCTCCCCTCTCGTGGGGCAGGAGGGATCCATCGTGCAGGGGCGGAAGATCCGCGAGCGGCTCTACCGCGAGACGGATTGCGACGTGGCCCTCCGCGTGGAGGACACCGACTCCGCCGACACCCTCAAGGTCTCCGGCCGCGGGGTTCTCCATCTCGGCATCCTCATCGAGAAGCTCCGCCGGGAAGGGCACGAGTTTTCCGTGGGCAAGCCCCAGGTGATCATGCAGGGCGACGAGGAGCCGCTGGAGAAGGCGTTCATCGACGCGCCGGAGGATTGCAGCGGGACGGTGGTCTCCATGCTCGTGAAGCGCAAGGGCGAGCTGGTGGCCGTCGTCAATCGCGGCGGCCACGTCAAGCAGGAGTTCCTCATCCCCTCCCGCGGCCTCATCGGGCTGCGCACGAAGCTTCTGAGCGCGACCCGCGGGGAGGCGGTCATCCAGACGCTCTTTGCGGGCTACGGCGCCTGGCGCGGGGCCATCCCCGGCCGCTCCCTCGGGGTGCAGATCTCCATGGAAGCGGGGAAAGCGGTCCCCTACGCGCTCTTCGGCCTCAAGGACCGCGGCGCCTTCTTCGTACGCCCCGGCGACCCGATCTACGAGGGCATGATCGTGGGGGAGCACACCCGCGGCGACGACATCGTGGTCAACCCCTGCCGCACCAAGCGGCTGACCAACATCCGCGCCTCGGGATCGGACGAGAACGTCATCCTCTCCACCCCGCGCGTCTTCAGCGTCGAGGAGGCGTTGGAGTTCATCGAGGACGACGAGTTCGTCGAGGTGACGCCCAAATCGATCCGCCTGCGCAAGCGCGTGCTCCTCGAGTCGGAGCGGCGCAAATTGGCCCGCACCGCGCGGGACAACTAGCCGCGTTGCGGGGAGGATGGGCGCCCTGCGCGCGTGCGATCCCGCTCTCATGTATGGAAGCGAGGCAGGGGGGCGGGGGCGCGGTTTTCCACGCGCGGGAAAATCCAGATTGTGGAGAAGCGGGCCAGGGCGCGCGGCTCCGCGATCCGCGTGCGCACGACCCGTGCAAAGGCTGTGGAAAACCGGGTTTCAGGGAGTGGCGGCGGGAAGCGGGCACCCAGCTTGCAAAAGGGCCGGGGGTAGCGTGGTTTCATCCGTTCCTTGAAAAGTTCGGGTTGGGTGTCGGGTGCGATCGAGTCCACCGAGGCGGCAAGTGCGCCGAACTCCGGTCGGGCCGTTGCAGGTCCCTAAGAGGCCAGTGGGGAGAGCTCCCCTACGGCCGAGGCAAAGTCATAGGCCCGGGACGGGCGCGGTCCAAAGAGGCGCGCAGAGTCGGAAAGGTGGCAAACCCCAGGAGGGCCGGCAGTCTCGAGAGAGACAAGCCGATTTCGCCGCATGAAAACCCCTAAGCCGCGTCCGGGAGAGCAACCGTAGGGAGCTGTCCCAGTCGAGTGGCAGGAGGGGCCGGGAGCGGGAAGCCGTTTCCACGGCGGCGGAGGCGAAAGCCCTGGAGGGGCGAACGCCCAGGAGGGCAAGGTTTGTGGTCGCTGCCTTCGGGCAGCGGGCACGTTCCCCTTCCCGATGCGAGTCATCCTCTGGAGTCGAGGCCGGGCGGCGAAAGCTGCGCGGGGAAACGACAGGAGAGGCGAGGCCCCGAGAGGGGTACCGCGCATCGGGAGGAGCAAGGCCCTGAAGGGAGAACCCCATGGACGCTGCGGTGGTCGACGGGCCGCTGCCGGGCACGGGGGGGAGCAAACCGCCGGGAGGGTAGAGAAACCCTGAGGGCGGAAGGTGCCGGGGCGTGGAAGCCCCGGGTGATCCGGATCCCCCATGCCGGTCTGTGTCGAAGGGGACGAAATCCCAGGAGCGCCATTTCCGGGCCTGCGGGCACGGAAGGGAGCCCTGCGATCCGACGCTCCAGAGGCGGGCCAAGTGCACGATAGGGCGGCCCCCGCGCTTCGGCGCGGAGGGTAGCCCGCGGTCGGGAAAACCCCATGGCGGTGAAAAACGCGCAGGGGGGGTCGCTGAACCAAATAGGCGATACCGGTTGCGGGAGTCCTTGGAGTACAGGCCAACGTCAAAGGAGCGCGCCCCCTGTCCGGCGACGGACGGGCGGCGGTCGCAGGGAGACGCCAAGCGCTGGAGGGGTGACACCGGCGCATCCGCCCCAACCCGTTCTCATAGATCCCTCACTGTCCGACGCGGTTGTGGCGAGCCTCTTCCGCCGCAGCCGCGTCATTTTTTTTGCCCTTGCGCGGCGGGCACGGCATCTTCTTACGATAGCGGCATGGCCGACCCGCTCCTCGCGCACCGCCCCCGGTTCCCGATCCTTCAAGGGAGTTGCTACCTCATCAGCAATTCGCTCGGCGCGATGCCGGCGGCGGTGGCGGGCCGGATGCAGGACTACGCCGCGATCTGGGCGGAGCGCGGCGTGCGGGCCTGGGCCGAGGAGTGGTGGGCGCTGCCGGTGCAGGTGGGGGACGAGGTGGCGCCGCTCCTGGGGGCGCCGCCGGGCAGCGTCTCCATGCACACCAACGTCACCCTCGCCACGGCGGTCTTTTTCTCCTGCCTGAAGCCGGGGAAGGGCCGCGACCGCGTGGTCACCACCGCGCTGCAGTTCCCCTCCATCCTCTACCTGCTCGAACGGTGGTGCGCCGAGCGCGGAGCGCGGCTGGAGATCGTGCCCTGTCCCGACGGGATCGGCGCCGACCCGGCGCGCCTCCTGGAGGCGATCGACGAGCGCACCCTCGCCGTCGCCGTGAGCCACGTCGAATTCAAGAGTGCCTTCATCAACGACGCGCAGGCGATCGCCCGGCGGTGCCGCGAGAGGGGAGCGTTCCTGCTGCTCGACGTCTTCCAGTCCGCTGGCGTGGTGCCCATCGAAGCGCGGCGCTGGGGCGTCGATGCCGCGGTGGGCGGCTGCCTCAAGTGGCTCTGCGGCGGCCCGGGCAACGTTTTCCTCTACATCGATCCCGATCTCGCCCCGCGTCTCACCCCGCGCCTCACCGGCTGGATGGCCCACCAAGCGCCCTTCGCCTTCGAGCCGCCCCCCATCCGCCCGCGGGGGGACGCCTACCGGTTCCTGAACGGCACGCCGCAGATCGCCTGCCTCTACGCCGCCTCCCCCGGGCTCGCCATCCACCGCGAATTGGGGGTCGACGCGATCCGGCGCAAGTCGATGCGCATGACGGCGCGGATCGACGAGGGGGCCCGGGGGCGCGGCTGGCGGGTCCACGCGCCGGCGGACCCGGCGCGGCGCGGCGGCACCGTCGCTCTGGACGTGCCCCACGGCGAGGCTGTGGCGAAAGAGCTGAACGCGCGCAACGTGCTGGTCGACTACCGGCCGGGGGCGGGGATCCGCATCGCGCCGCACTTCTACAACCGCGAGGAGGAGTGCGAGCACGCGCTGGAGGAGATCGCCGCGATCCTGGCGAGCAAGGCCTACGAGCGCCACGCGTCGGTGGCGGGGACGACGCCCACGTGATCTACGACATCTCCCCCCTCGTCGACGAATCGGTGGCCGTCTGGCCCGGCGACACCCCCTTCTCCGCGAGAGATCTCCTGCGCCTCGAGGAGGGCGCATCCGTCCACCTCTCCACGATCACGCTCTCCTGCCACACCGGCGCCCATGCCGACGCGCCGTGCCACTACGCCCGCGGCGCCCCCGGAATCGACGGCGTCCCCCTCGAACGCTACCTGGGGCCCTGCGTGCTGCTCGATGTGCGCCCGCGCGACGGCGTGATCCGTCTGGCCGACCTCGACGCCTCCGCGGTCGCTCCGGCACCGCGCATCCTCTTCCGCACCCGGGAAGAGAGTGATCGCACGAAGTTCCCCTCCTCGTTCGCCAGCTTCGACCCCGCGCTCCTCGACGAATTGGGCCGCCGCGGCGTGCTCCTGGTGGGGCTCGACACGCCCAGCGTCGACCGCTTCGACTCCAAGGAGTTGCCCGCCCACCACGCGCTCTTCCGCCACGGCATCGCCAACCTGGAGTGCCTGGAACTCACGGGGGTGCCGCCGGGTCCATACGAGTTGATCGCGCTCCCTCTCAAGCTGAAGGGCCGCGACGCGAGTCCCGTGCGGGCGGTGCTGCGCAGCCTTGGGCCGGGGCCGGGGGCCGGACGCTAGCCCGCATCCTTCATGGATCATGCGGGCTCGAGAAGAGCCGATCCGGGAGTCCACGCGCGGGCCCGAGCCCGGCCCAGCGGTCCGCGCGGCCGGGAGAAGCCAGCGGGGGATTTCGGATAGGCTCTAGGGCAGCCGCGGGCCGGGATGGCACGGACCGCTCGGCTCAACGGCCCTCCATGGCACGCCTGTCCAGTCTCTCCCCCGCGGCTCCGCACCGTGCGGCGATCCCTGCCTCCTCGGCGCGCAGGGAGGGCTCATGAAGCCCGAGCTGCTCTGCGTGGTGGGCGCGCGGCCCAACTTCATGAAGATCGCGCCGATCATGGCGGCGTTCGCGCAAAAGCCGATTGCGGCCAAGCTCGTCCACACGGGGCAGCACTACGACCCGGCCATGAGCGACAGCTTCTTCGATCAGCTCGGCATCCCCCGCCCCAGCGTCAACCTGGAGGTCGGCTCCGCCAGCCACGCGGTCCAAACCGCCGACATCATGCGTGCCTTCGAGCCCGTCCTGGACGCGGAACGACCCCGCGCCGTGCTGGTGGTGGGGGACGTGAACTCGACCATCGCCTGCGCCCTGGTGGCGGCCAAGAAGGGGGTCGCGGTCATCCATGTGGAGGCGGGCCTGCGCAGCCTGGACCGAGCCATGCCCGAAGAGATCAACCGGGTGCTCACCGACCAGCTCTCCGACCTGCTCTTCCTCACCGAGCGGGCGGCGCTGGCGAACTTGCAGCGGGAGGGGATCGCCGCGGATCGCGTGCACTTCGTCGGCAACGTCATGATCGACACCCTGCGCATGCACCTGGGCCGCGCCGTGCCCGCCGCGCGGACGCTCGGCGGGAAACCGGGGCGCGGCTACGCCGTGGTCACGCTTCACCGCCCCTCCAACGTGGACCGCAAGGAGACGCTGCGCCCCCTCCTCGCGACCTTCGCGAAGATCGCGGAGCGGGTCGACGTGGTCTTCCCCATCCACCCGCGCACGAAGGCGAACGCCGAGCAGTTCGGCGTGGCAGACCTGCTGGCCAGACCCGGCATCCGCCTCCTGACCCCCCAGGGGTATCTGGAGATGCTCGGCCTGACCCGGGAGGCGACCGTGGTCTTGACCGATTCCGGCGGCTTGCAGGAGGAGACCACCGCGCTGGGGGTGCCCTGCATCACCCTGCGCGAGAACACCGAGCGGCCGATCACCTTGAGCGAGGGGACGAACACGCTCACCGGTCCCGTGCCGGAGAGCATCCTGCGCTGCTTTGGGGAGATCCTCACCTCAGGCGGCAAGCGCGGCCGCATCCCGGAGTTCTGGGACGGCCGCGCGTCGGAACGCATCGCCGACATCCTGCGCGGCTGGCTGGACGAGGCCTGATTCGAGCCGCGACGAATCGTCCCCTTCGCCGCAGCGCGTGGGCGGGGCAGCGGTATCGACCGATTCGGGATCGAGCTGGGCTGGCCCGGGTCGACTCGGAGCTCCCCTCCGGCCGACCCTGAACGAGCCGTAAGCAAACATTCAGTAGGACCGGTCGTGAGGAAGCCGTAGGAAGGGAGCGAAGAGTCCATGCAGATTCTCGTGATCGAGGACGAGCCCAAGGTTGCCGGCGCCCTCAAGCAGGGACTCGAGTCGGAGCATTACGTCGTGTCCCTCGCGTCGACCGGGGAGGAGGGCTTCTTCCTCGCGAACAACCAGACGTTCGACCTGGTGATACTCGATCTCATGCTGCCGGGACGCGACGGGATCGAGATCCTGCAGGCGCTCCGTGCGCGAGGCGCCTCCACGCCCGTATTGATCCTCACGGCACGCGACGCCGTGGATGCGCGCGTCCACGGTCTCGACAGCGGGGCCGACGACTACCTCCTCAAGCCGTTCGCGTTCCCGGAGCTGACGGCCCGCATCCGGGCCCTGCTTCGACGGGGGCGGACGGACCAGATCCTGCGGCTGAAGGCCGCGGACCTGGACATGGATCTCGTGACGCGAACGGTGACGCGAGCCGGAAAGCTGATCGAGCTTTCCCCCCGAGAATTCGAACTCCTCGAGTACCTCCTGCGTCACGCAAATCAGCACGTTTCGCGGGAATCCCTCGCAAGGGACGTATGGAAGGAGACGGCCCGTGCCACCCCGATCGACAACGTCATCGATGTGCACATGACGCGCCTGAGGAAGAAGGTGGATCAGGAGTTTCCCGCGAGGCTCATCCACACGGTGCGCGGTGTGGGATTCGTTCTGCGGGAGGATACCCGATGAGACTCGCCTGGGGCCCTCGCAGCCTGCGGGCGCGCTTGACCCTCTGGTACGCCGCCTCGTTGGCCGTCGTCATGCTGGCGTACGGGGGCTTTGTCTACCTCTCCCTTCGCCAGACCCTCTCGACCGAACTCGACGCTCAGCTTGCCGAGGACATCGAGGCGGCGGAGGGAATGGTGGAGGCGGAGCAGGGAGGTACCCTGCGCCTCCACCCGCGGCAGCCCCACGAGCAGGCAGGCGGCGAGCCGCCGGGACCCAGCGTCGAGATCCTCGGCCCCGACGGAGGCCTCCTGTTCCGCAGTGCCGGGTTTTCGCGCGTCGCGGGGATGAGGTCGTTGGAACGGACGTGTGCGGTCGGAGGGCGGTCCTTGCGGATCACGGCGTCTCGATCCGAGCACCTTCTCCGCCGCGAACTTGGAGAGTTGCTGCTGGTGCTCGGACTCGGCCTTCCGATCGGCCTTGGAATCGCGAGCGGGGGCGGCTACCTCCTGGCGAGGCGTGCGCTCCAGCCTGTCGCGAACATGGCCGAGCGCGCCCGTGCGATCACCGCGGATCGGCTGTCCGATCGGCTTCCCGTCGAGGATCCGCGTGACGAGCTCGGGAACCTGGCGAGCGTGTTCAACGCCACGTTCGGGCGTCTGGAGGCTTCGTTTGACCAGCTGCGCCAGTTCACAGCCGACGCCTCGCACGAGCTGCGCACCCCGCTCACCGCCATGCGTGCGGTGGGAGAAGTCGCGCTGAGGGAACCACGCAGCGACCAGGAACACCGGGAGGTGATCGGCAGCATGCTGGAGGAGGTCGATCGGTTGACGCAGCTGGTCGAGAACCTCTTGTCCCTTGCGCGGATGGATCTCGACCCGTCCCAAGAACCCCGGGCGGTCCTGGATCTGGTGGAGAAAGCCCACGAGACCGCGCGCCTCCTCAAGGTGCTCGCGGAGGAGAAGCAGCAGACGCTCGCCGTCGAGTCGACTGGGCACGTGCGCGCCAAGGCCGATGAGCCCATGATTCGCCAGGCCCTGCTCAATCTGGTGGACAACGCGATTCGGCATAGTCCAGCCGGCGCGAAGATCACGATCCGACTGAAGGAACGCGGCGGCACCTGCGTGGTCGAGGTCATCGACAACGGCCCCGGCATCGCGCGGGAGCACCGGGCGCGGGTGTTCGAGCGCTTCTACCGCGTGGATCGGTCGCGTTCACGACGGGATGGGGGAGCCGGCCTGGGCCTCTCGATTGCCCTCAGGGCAGTCGTGGCAAGCGGAGGAACTCTCGACGTGGACAGCATCGTCGGCGAAGGAAGCACATTCCGCATCACCCTGCCTGCTGTCGCAGGCACAACGATAGGAGAAACAAGATGATGAGAGCGATGATCGCGTTCGCCTTTCTCGGAACCCTTCTCGTCGCCTACGCGCCCGCCCGGCCCCCGGAGGGCGAGAAGAGCCATGGTTCGGTCCTCGAACTCCTCGGACAATCGAAGCTCACGCTCGCCGATGGGATCCGGCAGGCAGCGAAGTCGCCTGGGGCCGCCATCTCGGCGAAATTCGAGCTCGATCACTCCGGGGAGCTGTCGCTTTCGGTCTACACCGCTGCGATGGGACTCGCCGCGGGTGCCGAGCAGAATGTCCTCAAGGAGCTGAGCGGTAGCCCGGAGTCCGCCCCCTGGAAGCCCAAGACCGAGGTCTTCGAGGACGTTCCGCATGTGTCGCGGGCCGCCCAGCAATTGACCCTCATGACGCTCTCGCCCTTCTCGCTTCTCGACATCCTCGAGAGGGCGCAGAAGAAGCACCCCGGGGCGATCTACTCGATCACTCCGGTCCTGCGTGGGCGCAAGGCGCTGTTCGTGGTGCTCGTCTCCAGTGAGGGCAAGTCCGTGGAACTCGACTTCGACTTGACCACGGGCGAGGCTGTCGGGCCTCCCGGAAGGTAGGATTCCCCGCCCTGGCCGGGGCGCGTCGTCGGGGCCGCATCCGGGAGTTGCGTGGCTTGCGGGCACGCCCTCCGAGGACGCCTCCCGGAGGCGGGCTTCCCTCCCGCGTTGCCTCCGCAGCCCCTCCACCGCCGCTCCGCGGGCGCCGCACTCCCGAAGGGGATGGAGCGCGCGTGGCGGGGGAGCTCCGTACGGTCCGCGCGGCGGCCCCGAACCCCCTACCCCGTCCTGCAGAAGCAGGATCCCGGCGGCGTCACGTCGGCGCGCTTCCAGGCCTCTTGGAACCGCTGGTCCGCGGCGGCGGCCTCCTCCTCGCGGCCCAAGGTGCGCAGGCACTCCGCGAGGCCGTGGAGCGCCCAGCTGTTGGCGGGGTGGCGCGCCAGGTCGGCGGTGTAGACCAAGAGCGCCTCTTCGGCGCGCCCCTGCTCGAGGAGCAGCGCCCCGAGCGCGTGCCGCACCGGCTGCATCCAGCCCCACGGTTCGTCGTAGCGGAGCGCCTCTTCGCGCTTGACCCCTTCGCGAAGCACCGCGAACGCCTCGTCGGCGCGCCCCTGCCGATAGGCCAGCTCGCCGGCGAGCATCCCTTGCGCGATGTCCAGCACCACGCGCGTGGTGTTGTTGCCGATCGTCGCGCTCTCCGGCACCGCTCCGCGGGTCTTGAGGAACGCCTCCTGCTCGGCGAGCGCCTCCTCCAGCCGCCCCAGCGTCGCGAAGGCGACGCCGCGCGCGTAGTGGCGGAAGGCCGTGGTGGCGGGCCGGTTCGGGCCCGGTTCCGGCTCGGCGAGGATCTCCTCCCAGCGGCCGAACCGCACCAGGACGTGGTAGGGCGCGGCGAGGAAGCCCTCCAGGTAGTCCGCATAGGCGTCCACCAGCGCGGCGGGCATGATCGCGGTCACCTCCCGCGCGGCGCGGATCGCCACGGCGCCGCGCCCCTGGAACATCGCGGCATAGGCGAGGAAGTGCAGGTTGTGGGCGCGATACATCGTGTAGAAGCCCTGGCCCCGTCCCGCCGCGGCCATCACCCGGTCGAGCTCCACGGCGCGCTCGTTGCACGCCTCGGCGTCGGCGTACCGGCCCATGCGGAGATCGATGTGGCCGGGCATGTGGACCAGATGGCTCGTGCCGTTTCGCATGGGCCGGAGCCGGTCGGCGGCCTCCAGCGCGCGTTCGGGATACGGCGAGGCTTCGAGGGAGTGGATCAGATAATGGTTCGCTCCGGGGTGGTGGGGGGCGAGGGTGAGCACGGAGTTGAGCACGGAGAGGATTTCCGCGGTTCCGGGCTGCGCCTTCCCCTCGGGGGTCCAGAGATCCCAGGGGCGCAGATCCATGAGGGACTCCGCGAAGAGCGCGCCCACATCGGGGTCGCGGGGGTTGTCGCGATACACCTCCCGCATGGCCGCCGCGTAGTCGGCGTCGAGGGATGCGCGGGAGGGGGGCGGGGGCCACGCGTAGCGCCGTGCCAGCGCCTCGATGAGCGCGATTTCGACGGGGGTGGCGGAGCCCAGGAGCGCCTTCGCCTTCTCGATGTTTTCCGCCGCGGTTTTTGCCTGCGCCTCGTCCATCGCGGGATTGTTGATGTGAGGGCCCGCCGCCAGGGCGATTCCCCAGCAGGCCATGGCGCAAGCCGGGTCGCTGGCGCTCGCCTGCCGGAACGCCTCGATGGCGGTTTCATGGTCGAACCCGAACACGCCCACCAGGCCGCGGTCGAACGCCGCCTGCGCCGCGGGCGAGGCCGTGGTGACGCGGCGATGGAAGCTGCCCAGGTCGGCGGGGTCGGCGGGAGGGGCGCCTTTGCACCCCAGGAGGGCGCCCGCCAGGAGGAGGATGGTGCCGGATCGCATACGTCCCGGATTCTAACGGTCCGGCTCCCCCCCCGCCCCCCTCCCCTGTCGGTCCAGCCCCTCGGCCGGTTATCCTTGTATGAGATGCGTCGGCTCACGATCCTGCTCCTTTTCCTCCTCCCCGTCGGCCTTGCACCCCTGCGCGCCGACGACGGAACCGGCGGCTCCTCCATCGAGGAGAGCGATCCGGGCAAGGCGCCCCCCGAAGAGGGGAAGGATCCGGGCAAGGTCAACGCTCCCGAGAGCGCCAAGAAGCCCTCCGAGAGCGGCGACGACGCCGACGCCCCGGTGGTCGGAGGAAACCTGCAGGCGCGCATCAACAAGGCGATCGAGCTGGGGGTGAAGTGGCTCAAGAGCGCCCAAGGCAAGGACGGCTCCTGGGGCCCCTGCAAGGCCAACCGCATTTATGGCAGCACCGAGACCGGGGACTTCACCCGCGACCCCACCGGCCCCACTTCTTTTTCCGTCTTCACGCTTTCCAAGTGCGGCGTGCCCTCCTCCGATCCGGTGGTGCGCAAGGGGTTCACGTGGGTCAAGGAGCAGACGCGGCTCGCGTGGGACCAATCGGGGAACGAAGCGCACGCCAAGACCAGCACCTACGAATCGGCCTCGATCCTCATGATGCTCGAGGCGATGTACGACCGGAGCGCCAAGCTCACGGGCAAGCACACCAAGCGTCTCCTCACCGACAACCCGCGCTCGCCGCCCGACCGCAGCCGCATCCCCAAGGATGACTGGAAGTGGATGCACGAGCGGGTCATCTGGCTCACCACCGGCATCCGCGCCGGCGGCAACAAGGGGCGCACGATCAAGGGGTGCCAGAACCCCAACGGCGGCTGGCGGTACGGCCAGGGCAACGGCGACCAGGACCTCTCCGCCACGCAGTTCGTGATCCTCGGCCTGCGCGCCGCGTCGCAGGCGGGCTACCCGTTCGACGAGTCGGGCAATCCCGACTGGCGCAACGCCACGGTCTGGGACCAGGCTCTCAACTACGTGAAGAGCATGCAGAACGGCGACGGCTCGTTCTCCTACCAGGCGGGCCAGCAGTTCAGCGCCGGGATGAGCGCGGCGGGGCTCGCCTGCCTCATCATTTGCAAGGAGCAGTTGGAACTGATCGCCCGGCCCATCCCCTCCTGGGTGGATGGTGCCATCGAGAAGGGCTTCAAGTTCCTCGATTCCGTGTTCGAGGTGGGCGTCAACCAGGGGCTGCACGAGGGCGTGCCCTACATCTACTACTACCTCTACGGCATCGAGCGGCTGGGGGATCTCACCGGGCGCAAGGAGTTCAACAGCAAGGACTGGTACGTGCGTGGCGCGGAGTACCTCCTCGCGCAGCAGGAAGCGGACGGCAAGTGGACCGACCAGACCTGCATGATCCCGCGCGACGTCTTGGGCACCTGCTTCGCGCTCCTCTTCCTCAAGCGCGCGACGCCGCCCACGGTGACGATCACGACGGATTGACCGGCGGCGGAATCAGGCGACGATCGAGCAGCCGCCGTCCACGATCAGGGTCTGGCCGTGGATCATCCGCGCCAGGTCGGAGACCAGGAAGAGCACGGCGTCCGCCATGTCCTCCGGCGTGACGAGCCGCCCCGCGGGCGTGCGGGCGAGGGAGTCGCGCAGGATCTCCTCCCGGTTGGGGAAGAACTTGAGCGCGTCGGTGTCCACCGCGCCGCCCGAGACGACGTTGACGCGGATCCCTTTCGCGGCGTTCTCGATGGAGAGGTGCCGCACCAGCGCCTCCAGCGCCGCCTTGGAGGCGCCCACGGCCCCGTAGAACGGGATGGCGTGGGTGGCGCCGAGGCTCGAGACGGCGACGATGGAGCCGCCCCGTTCGCCCATCAACTCGATCGTCCCGCGGGCCAGGCCGATCAGCGCCCTCGCGTTGATGTCCATGGTCCAGCGCCAGTCCTTCTCGCGCAATTGCGTGACCGGCTTCAAGACGCCGAGCGCCGCGTTGGAGACCAGGATGTCGAGCTTGCCGAACTCCTTCTGGATGGTGTCGAACATGCCGGCGACGTGTTCGTCGTCCGCAACGTTCGCCCGGATCTCCAGGGGCTCGGGCCCGATCGCCGAGATCTGGCGCACCGCCTCCGCCGCCGCCTCGCGATTGCGCAGGTAGTTGAAGCAGATGCGGCAGCCGCGCTCGGCGAGCCGCAGGCAGATGGCGCGGCCGATGCCGCGCGAGCCGCCCGTCACGAGGGCGTGCCTGCCGGCGAGATCGATGGGCGAAGTGGAAGCCATGGGGTGCCGGGAGGTCGCATCCTAAGCCATGCCCCGTGCGTTTACAATTCGGCCATGGAGGAGGAGTTTTCGAGCTCGGTGACCCTCGGGTCGCTCGTGCGCGCGCCCCGCGCCCGCCCCCGCGCCCCCCTGGTCCTCGCGCTGCACGGCATGGGGATGACGCCGCGCTCCTTCGAACGCTGGCTCGCGCCCGCGCTGGATGCGCAAGAACTCTCCTGGTGGATCCCGCAGGGCATCTTGCCCCGGGAGGAGACGGGGCGGCGCATCGGTTATGCGTGGTATGTCTTCGACGGCGACCAGGAGCGGCTCCAGCGCAGCATGGACGAGGCGCGCGCCTACCTCATCGGCCTCACCGAGATGGCGCTGCGCGCCCTCCAGCCGTCCCGGGTGGCGATCCTCGGCTTCAGCCAAGGCGCCTACCTGGGCAGCTATCTCGCGTTGTCGCGCCCCGATCTCTTCAGCGCACTGGTCTGCTGCTGCGGGCGGCCCAAGACCGAGTTCGTCGCCGATCCGGCGGCGGCGCGGGGGCTCAAGGTGCTCCTCCAGACCGGCGACGAGGACGCCGCCGTCCCGGCCGCGCTGGTGGCCAAAGGGGTGGCGCCGCTGCGGGCCGCGGGGCTCGAGGTGACCGAGCGCTCCTATCCAGGCGGGCACCGGCTCACGCCGGAGATGGCCGTGGACGCCGCGGCGTTTCTCGCATGATCCTGCGCGGCCACAATCTGCTCTGCATCCAGGGATTTGTCGGGAAGGGCTATAGCGAAGCGTTCACCAGCAACATGAGCGACGCGGTGGATGCATTGCGGCGCGACCCCTCCCTCGAGGTGACCGTCGTCGACGCGCCGGACCGGCTCTGCTCCGCCTGCCCCAACCTGACCGGAGCCGGCTGCGCGCTCCATGGGCCCGGCACCGAGCGCGGCATCGTGCACCAGGATCGCGACGTCTTGGCGCGCCTGGGCCTCGCGCCGGGAGCGACCCTGCCCTGGGGGGAGGTCCTCGAGCGGATCCGGCGCTCGGTGGCGCCCGACGATCTCGACGCGATCTGCGGAGCCTGCCCGTGGCTGCCGCTGGGCCACTGCAAGGAGGGGCTGGCGCAGCTGCGGACTAACTCTCCGCGAGGGTGAACGGGGCGCGGGGCGGCCCGCCCGCCCAGGCGGCCGCGACCGCTGCCATCTCCGCGATCGCGCGCGCCACCGCCAGTTGGTAAGGTCGCGTTTCCCGGGACGCGGGGGGAACCTCGATGGGCGCGCCGATGCAGACGAGCACCGGCGCGAACGGGAGGGTGAAGACCGATCGCGCCCAGGAGCGGCGGAACTCCACGCGCACGAGTCCCCAGGCGCGCGTGGGGAGGATCGGGACCCCGGCGCTGGCGGCCAGCCGGACGACCCCCGGTTTGACATCGCCCAAGGGCGCCTTCGGCCCGTCGCACGAGAGGACCGCCGACTGGCCCGACGCGAGGGACGCGCGCAGCATCAAGAGCCCCTCCCCGCCGCCCCGTGACGAGGAGCCGCGCACCACCTCGTAGCCCATGAGGGTGAGCGCATGGGCCGCCATCCCGCCGTCGCGGGAGTAGGAGGAGAGCGAAATCAGCCGCCGCGCAGGGAAAAGGCGCGGCAGCCCGAGGAAGCAGTCGGCCTGGTCCTGGTGCAGGCAGGCGAAGATCGCGGCGCGGCCGCTCTCCAGGAATTGCCGCGCCTCCGGGGGCGCACGCAGGATGTGGCGGTAGAGCGGCGCGCGCGCGATGCACCGGGCGAGCCCGCGGGAGAGGGGTCCCCAGAACCGGTTCATCCAGTGCCCCTGCGGGAACGTGGGGGGGCGCACCGTGAAGCCGGTGACGACGGGTTCGTGCCGCGTCATCGCCTCTCCGCCTCGAGCATCGCCAGCTCGTCGCGCACCCTGCGGTTCTGGTAGATGCGGAGGATCTTGCCCTGGCCGGGTCGGCGGCGCAGCGCCGCGGCGAAGGTGCCGGCGCGCACGGGCGTCACCTGGGGCGGTCCCAAGAGGAGATCGCCCCGGCGGAGGGAGGCGTAGGAGGGGTTCGCCGCGGCGAGGGCGCGGTCCAGCCGCGCCGCGGCGTCGGGGGGGGGCGGCCCGCAGAACTCCACCAGCCACTCGTGCGCCGCTCTCTCCCCCGCGGCAGGGCAGACGGTGAACTCCTCGCAGGCGAGCCCCGCGTCGTTGAGCACCCGAGCCGCTTGCGCGCCATCCAGCTTCTCGGTGGCGAGATTCAGGGCTCCATCCACGCGGCCCGCCACCTCGAAGCGGGGCGGGTCGCGGGAGACGACACGCACTACGTCGCCCGGCGAATAGGAATAGAGCCCGGCGGAGGTCGTGACGAGGAGGATGTAGTCCACGCCCGGTTCGGTCTCGTCCAACGGGATTCTTGGGGGGCGTTCCTCTCCCCAGCGGTCGTGCGGGACGAACTCGAAGTAGACCTCCTCGAGCATGGGCGTGAGCGGCGCGCCGGGCTCCCCCTGGAAGGCAAGCGGCGCTTCCGTGGCGAGGTACATCTCCAGGATCTCCGCGCGGGGACAGAGCCGCGCGAGACGCTCGCGATAGGGCGGGAGCGCCACGCCGCTCGTGAGCACGAGGCCCAGCTCCGGCCAGACGCCGCTGGTGTCGGCTCGCCCGGCGCCGGTGAGCAGGAGCCGGAGGAAGGCGAGGGCATAGGCCGGGACGCCGAAGAGCATGCGCACGTCGGTGTCCGCGTGTTGCTCCGCGATGCGCGCGAATTTCTCCGTCCAGTCCGGGATGGCGAGCAGCTCCGCGGAGGGGACGCCGATGTTGTGGAACGGGTAGGAGCGGAGCGCTCCCATGATTCCGGTCACATAGCCGATCGGGACCCCGGCGGCGGTGCGGCGCACCTCCGGGGAGGCGCTCAGCTGCAGGGCGTAGCCGCGCAGGATCGAGTAGTTGCGGGTCCGCCCCATATGGCTGGCGAGGCAATGCCCAACCACGCGGTTGAGCCCGCGCACCAGCGCCGCGGTGAGCGGCACCTGCTTCGCCTCGCCGGTGGTGCCCGACGAGAGGGCGAAGGCGTGGACCGGATCGGCGAAGAGGACCTGGGGCGCACCTTCCGCGATCCTCCTCCACGCGGAGCCGTAGTCCGCGGCCGTGCTCCGAGGAACCGCCGCCGCGTAGCGCGCCGGGGTGTCGAGGGTCGCGAATCCATGCGCCTTGCCGAACTCCGTGTCGGCGTTGCGCGCGAGGATCGCTCGCAGAACCTCGCGCTGGATCGCGCCGGCGCGAGCATCGGCATCGCGAAGCGCCGCCAAGCGCTGCGCGACCCCTTCGCGGACCAGACTCTCGACGTCGGGCACCCGCGGCTTGATACCGCCTCCCCGGCGCGGCGGCAAGTCCTGTAAGCTTGGGCCGTGGCCCGCCTCCTCCCGGCCCTCCTGCTCCTCGCCGCGGTCGCGTCGGGGTTGGACGAGGAGATCTCGAGCAGCCTGGAGCTGCCGGCGGGAATCCACCGCCTCTCCCGGCCCCTTCGCATCCTGGCCGACGGGATCACCGTCGACTTGGGCGAAGCGGAGCTGGTGGGGGCCGACGACGGCGTCGCTCCCGACCGCTTCGCAGGGATCGGCCTGCTTCTGGAGGGGCGCAAAAACGTCACGATCCGCGGCGGGCGGCTGCGCGGGTTCCGCTGCGCGGTGCTCCTCGAGGAGTGCGAGGGCGTGGTGCTGGAGGGCCTCGACGTCTCGGGCAACTTCCGCCAGCGCCTCAAGTCCACCCCGGAGCGCGAGGACGCCTCCGACTGGCCCTGGCCCCACGCCAACGACGGGCAGGAGTGGCGCAAGAACTACGGCGCGGGCATCTGCCTGGAGAACTGCCGGGACTGCACCGTGACCGGCTGCACCGGGCGCCGGCAGCAAAACGGCATCCTGCTGGACCGCTGCACCGGCTGCACGATCCGGGACAACGACCTCTCCTTCAATTCGGGCTGGGGGATCGCGCTCTGGCGCTCCTCGCGCAACCTCGTCACCGGCAATCGGTGCGACTGGTGCGTGCGCGGCTACAGCCACGGCGTCTACGACCGCGGCCAGGACAGCGCGGGGATCCTGGTCTTCGAGCAGTGCTCCCACAACCGCTTCGAAGCGAACTCCGCCACGCATTCGGGGGACGGCTTCTTCCTCTACGCGGGGCACGAGACGACGCAGAAAACGGGGGCGGGGGGCTGCAACGGGAACGTCGTGTACGCCAACGATTTCAGCCATGCCGTGGCGAACGGCATCGAAGCCACCTTTTCGGAGGGGAATGAATTCGCCGGGAACCGGCTCGAGGACTGCAACTACGGCATCTGGGCCGGCTACAGCGTCGGGACGAGGATCTCCGGGAACCTGATCGGCGGCAGCACCCACGCCGGGATCGCCATCGAACATGGCAGCGACGCCACCATCGTCGGCAACCGCTTCGAGACCAATCCGATCGCCATCGATCTCTGGTGGGACGAGGACACAGAGCTCCTCGACGGGGTCTACGGCAAGGCGCGGCACTGCCGGTCGGAGAGCTACAGCATCGCCGGCAACGCCTTTCTGGGGGATCGCCTCGCGCTGCGGCTGCGCAAGACCTCCCGCGTCAGAGCGGAGCGAAACGCCTTCGACGGCGTCGCGGCGATCCTGAGCACGGAGGGCCCCCTCGATGGGATCGACGTGGAGCAGGAGTCCGCCTCCCCCGCCCCCCTGGGCGCGGTCCTCCCGGAGGAGCTGCCCCGGCTGGACCCGGGGCTTCCCCGCGGGCGCGAGCAGATCCTCGTGGACGAGTGGGGGCCTCTCGACCCGCGTGCCACCGCGGTCTTTCCGCGCGACGTAACGGCGTGGGAGAGCTGCACGTTCCATGTGCTCGGGGCGCCGGAGGGCTACGTCGTGACGGGGTTGCCCGCGGGGCTCGTCGCGGAGACGGGGCCGAAGACGTTTCGGGTGCAGGGGGGGCGCGACGGCCTCAACCCATTCACGGCGGTGGTGCGCGCGGCGGGGCGGGAGTTCCCCGTGTCGGGTCTGCTCCTGAAGGCGCGCTGGACCGTGCAGTTCTGGAAATGGGAGAAGGATCCGCGGGAGCATCCGCTCCCGGAGGGCGAGCCGCTGGCGAGCCTGACTCTGCCGAAGCTGGAGTTCGCGTGGGGGGGCGGGGCCCCGGCGAAGGGCGTCCCCGCGGACCGCTTCGCCACCCGCGCCCGCGCCCGGATGCGCCTCCCCAAGGGCCGCTACGAACTGCGCACGATGAGCGACGACGGCGTGCGCGTGCGGGTGGACGGCGACGTGGTGCTGGAGAACTGGACCTGGCACGGGCCGACGGAGAACCGCGTGGTGGTGGAGCTGGAGGGGGGGGAGCACGCTTTTGGGATCGAGCACTTCGAGCTGGACGGCTGGGCGGTGCTGGCGTTCGATCTGCGGCCGGTGCGGTGAGGCGGCGGGCGCGGGTGCGCCGCCTCACGGCCGGGGAGCCTGCTTGCGGGGGGGGGGACGGTCGGCGTGCGCGGCGCCCTTGGGCACGATGGTGGGGCGCGGGCTCGCCGGCCGGATGAGCGCGGCCTGGGACGCCCGTTGCAGGCGAGCGAACTCGCCTCCCTGTTCGGAGAGTTCCGCGGCGGTTCCCTCCTCCGCGAGTTGGCCGCTGCGGAGCACGAGCACGCGGTCGGCCACCTCCGCGAGGCTCAGTCTGTGGGTGACGGCGAACACGGTCCTGCGCCGCGTGGAGTGGACGAGCCGATGCAGGATGCGCTGCTCCAGCTCCATGTCGAGCGCGCTGGTGGCCTCGTCGAGGACCAGGATACGCGAGTCGACCAGGAGGGCGCGGGCGAGCGCGATGCGCTGCCGCTGCCCCCCCGAGAGGCGCACGCCGCGCTCCCCGACGATGGTCGCGAGCCCGTCGGGAAGCTCGGCGACGAATTCGTCCAGGCAACTCGCGCGAAGCGCCTCGGCGATCTCCTCCGGGGTCGCCTCGGGTCTGCCGATGCGCAGGTTGAATTCGATCGTGCCGTTGAAGAGGAAGACATCCTGCCCGACGTAGCTCATCGCCCGGTAGAGATCGGCCCGGCGCACCTCGCGGATCTCCGCGCCGTCCACCCTCACGGCGCCTTCCGTGGCGTCGTAGAAGCGCAGGAGGAGCTTGGCCACGGTCGACTTGCCCGCTCCGCTGTCGCCCACCATCACGACGATTTCGCCCGGGTGGACGTCGAAGCTGAGTCCCTGGAGGACCGGCCCCCCGTCGTAGGCGAAGCCGACGGAGCAAAATTCGATGCTTCCGCCCGCTTCGGGGAGCGGCTTGGGGTGCACCGGATCGGCGACGCTCGGGACCGCGTCGAGCAGCTCGAACGCCCGCGCGGCGCCGGCGAGACCTCGCGCGATCTGTGCCACGCCCTCGCCGATGCCGACCGCGGGCGCCTGCATGAGATAGATCGTGGCGAGGAACTGCATGAAGGCGCCCACGCTGAGATCGCCGCGCAGGAGCGCGCTCCCGGTCACGAAGAGGATTGCGGCGAGCCCGACGGCGATGACGATGACGACGAGGGTCACCGCGGTGGCCGCGGTGATCTGGCCCTTGATCTGCACCTTGTAGTGGTCGCGGTTGACCAGATCGAACCGCTCCTTCCATCGCGCTCCCATCCCGAAGCTCAAGAGCAGGTCGACGCCCCCGATCAGTTCCGTGAGCTGGGTGGCGACCTTGGAGAGCGCCTCCTGGCCCCGGATCCCGAGCGCTCGGACGCGCCGCGCCATGAACCGCAGGATCAGGCCTACCGCGAGCACGATGCCGACGCAGATCGTGGCGAGTCGCGCGTCCTGGAAGAGGATGACGCCCAGGAGAAGGACGACGGTCACCACGTCGCGCACGAGGTTCTGGAAGGACCGGATGGCGGTGTCCTCGAAAGAGGCGACATCGTTCACCACCCGGCTCGTCAGGTCGCTCGAGGATTGCTCGGTGAAGTAGCCGAGACTCTGGGACATGAGGTGCTGGAACAGATCCCCCCGGACCCGGCGGACGATGCCGGAACTGGCGATGCGGGCCACGACGAGATAGCACCAGTTGAACAGGCCCTGGATCCCGAAGACCCCGGCCACGATGGCGCAGAGCAGGAACAGCTGGTCGTGGGTGGGGTTGCCCCCTTTCATCGCGTCCACCACCGGCTGCACGAGGTAGGCCTTCGCCGCGGTCATGGCCGCCACGAGGATGAGCAGGCCGAGCGAGCCTGCGAACGCGAAGCGGACCTGCCGCACGTAGACCATCAGGCGGCGCGACACGCGCCACTGGTGCTGGGGGTTCATTTCAGAGGGGCGCGTCCTTCGTCGGTGGAAGTGTGGGAATTCCTCGACATCCCGAGCCTGGAATCCGCGCAGGCGCAAAGGGGATGCCGGGATGAGTATACGGGGTACGCCTCCCCGCGATCCCTGCGGTGCCGATTACACTGGTTCGCGCCGGTCCGCCGGACCGGAACGGCGAACCCCCCGCATGCTGGAGTACTCCGCAATCATTCCCGCCCGGAACGAGGAGCGGCACGTCGCAGGTGCCGTCGAAAGCGTGCTGGCCCAGACGCTGGCTCCACGCGCGGTCATCGTGGTCGATGACGGGTCCACGGACCGGACCGCGGAGGTGGCGACCGCCTGCGGCCCGGTGCAGGTGGTCCGTCACGAGACCTCCCGCGGACTCGCCGCGGCGCGGAACAGCGGCGTGGCGGCGGTGGCCACGCCCTGGGTCGCCTTCCTGGACGCGGACGACCGCTGGGAGGCCGTCAAGCTGGCGCGCCAATCGGAGATTGCAGCCACCACGGGCGCGGGTCTCGTCTATTGCGGCCTGCGGCTGACCCGGGAGGACGGCTCCCGGGACGAGGAGGTTATGGCGACGGTGTTCCGGACGCACCGGAGGCTGCGGCGCGAACTCTTGTGCCGCAACTGCGTCACGGGGAGCGGCAGCGGGGTGTTGGTGAGGACGGACCTCGTACGGGCGGCCGGAGGGTTCGCCGAGACGCTCCGGGTTGCCGAGGACTGGGACATGTGGCTGCGCCTCTCCGTCGCGACGACCTTCGCCGCCGTGATCGAGCCCATGGTCACGCTCCTGCAGCGCCCTGTCAGCCTGGGGAGCGACCCGGAGCGGATCTTCCACGGCGCCCTGGAGGTCATCGACCGGAACGCGGCGCGGTACCGGGAATTCCTGGACGGGGCGATCCTGAGGCGCCGTGCGCGCTCGCGCGCCTACGAGCGGTTGGGGCAGGGGTGTATCGCGTTGGGACGCATGAGCCAGGCTCGCCGCTGCTACTTCAAGGCCGCGTGGCTCTGGCCCTTCCGGGCCCGGGTCGTGCATCCTCTCGTCAAACTCTGCACGGGAATGCTCCGCGAGGCGCGTAGCGACGCATGAGAGCGGTCCGACGGGAACGCATGCGTGCGCCGCCCTAGGAACCGCCCGCTCGCAGGCAGCCCAGGCCACGTCCCGCCCGCGCGAGGAGCGCAGGGTGCGCGCCGTTCCGCCAACCCGACTCCCGGTTGACTCGCCCTTCCGGTGGGATAGTCTCTGGTCAGCGAGCCGTGCACGTCCGGAGACCGAACCCGCCTCCGGCTGCAGCGGACGAGCCCGAGAGAGTCGCCGGCGGCGACCCTCCCGACTCCTCCCAGCGGCTTCGAAAAAGGCAAACCCCGGGGAACCGGGCGACGCAAAGCTAGAGGGCCCAAAATCGGCAATCCGCCGAAGGGGCAGCCAGTTACCGAAGAGCCTAGAATCGACCGCGACGGAGGTTCGGCGTGTGGCACGGGCGGGTGTGTTGGGCGCCACAGTCCTCCCGGTCACAGGAGGGAAGTCGATGGCGTCCACGCGACATGGCCGCGTCCTGGCACTGGGACTCGCGGCATGCCTGGTTCTCGCCGGCTGCGTGCCGGCGGATCTGTTCCGCAAGGACGGTTCCCCCCGCGGGGAGTCGCCCGCGCCGGAGCCTGGCCCCGAGCCGGCGCCGGAGGCGCCCGATCCCGATCCCGATCCGGTTCCGCCCACTCCGCCTCCCAGCGGCAATCCGTCCGTCGCGTCCCTCGTGGTCGACGGCACCTACCTCGTCGTTCCCGAAGGGACGTCCGCCCAGTTCGGCTTCCGGCTCTCCGTCGCGCCCGCGGGCGACGTAGGCGTGTCGGTTCGCCTGACGACGGCCGACGCCTCCTTGACGTTGAGCGGGCCGACCGATTTCGTGTTCAACGCTGCCAACTGGAATGCGAGCCAGTACGTCACCCTCGGGGCTGCGATCGACGCCAACGCGGAGGACGGGTTCGGCTCGATGAGCCTCACCCTCTACGGCGCCAGCCCGGTCGTGGTGACCGTCGTGGCATCGGACAAGGACATCCCGAGCGGCCAGGGGGTGCGCCTCACGGTCAAGGACACCTCCGCCCGGGGGGCCGTCGGCTGGCCGGTCACCGCCGTGCTCCCGCTCGAGTTCGGGAGATTCCAGTCGATCGACCAGTTCCGGATGACGGACGCCTCAGGCTCCCCGATTCCCGCCCAGATCCAGGTGCTCAACCGCTGGTGGGTGCGAGACAACAGCATCCGCCACGTCTCCGTGCACTTCGATGCCTCGGTGGCGCCGAACGGAAGTTCCTACTACTTCTTCCAGACCTCGGGCGGCCCTGGCCCGCAGCCGGCACAGGCCGTCAGCGTCCTGAGCAGCTCCAGTCAGGTGACGGTCGACACCGGCGCGGTCCGTTTCGTCCTGAAGAAGACCGGCTTCAATCTGTTCGACGAGGTCTTCGTCGATGTCAACGGGAACGGAGCCTATGAAGCCTCCGAGCGGATCATCGCCCCGGGCGCAAGCGAGGGCGCGATCTTCACGGGCCGCCTGGCCGGCGATGTCCAGCGGGAGCGGGACCGCACCGACCTCCGGTGGGTCATCGAGGAGAGCGGTCCGGTGCGCGCGGTCATCCGGGTGAGCGGGCTCACCTCGTTCAAGGGCACGACGGATCACAAGCACGGCTTCGCCGTACGCATCTTCGCGTACGCCGGCAAGCCCCTGGTGAAAGTCGACTACCAACTCCAGAACTCGCCGAAAGACACCCGCTTCGGCTGGCCCCTCTACTTCGAGGACGTCAGCCTCAACATCAAGCCCACGCTGAGCAACCCCACCTCGCGGTTGAGCGTGGTCCCGGGGACGGTCTATCAGTCCGCGCCGGGCGCCACAGGGATCTACCTCTTCGCCGATTCCCTCAGCCAGGGGTCCGTGCGGCGCAGCAGCGACAACGGCGCGCTCGCCACCGCGACCGTGCGGGCGGGTTACTCCTCGCACGCCTGGGCCGACGTGAGCGACTCGCAAAAGGGGATGGCGGTGATCATCCGGCACATGAACGAGATGTGGCCGAATGCCGTCGAGGTGGAGGCGGACCAGAACGTCGCGGTCCGGCTCTGGCCCAAGCAGAGCTCGCAATTCCTGGGCGGCGCGTTCAGCCCCTCCGGACTCTACTGGCTGGAGGACATGCAGCAGACGGTCAAGGAGGTGCTCTTCTACTTCCATGGCCCGGGCATCGCGCCCACGACCCTGGACAATCTCGCAGCCAACTTCACGTGGCATCCGATCCCCGTCGTTCCGGTCTCCGAGTACAAGCGCACCTCCGTCTCGCTCGACATGGACGGGATCCTGCCCTCCAGCACGCGCCTCCCCGACGTCGACCTGAAGCAGGACTACTGGAAGGGCAGCCCCGGGAATTTCCACTGGGACCACGACTTCAGTCGCAACCCCTCCGCCGCCGTCTATGCCTACGGTTGGCTCAATTTCGAGGGAGACTCCGGTCGCAAGGTCGCGGGGAACGCAGGTGGCTACCCGCTCACGGGGGCTGATGCGTTCGGGTCCGAGAACATCGATCGCTGGTACCGCCTCGAGCGGCAGATGTGGGGCGAGCTGAATGTGCGCCCCGAGTGGATCGCGGAATACGACCACGTCCAGGACGGTCCGCGCCTCGAGCTGAGCGATCATCCCTACTTCTCCGCCTCCTGGCGCGCGTACGACAACAACGACCTGGTTCCCCTGGCCGCCCCGCGCCTCGCCGGCACGCAATTCAACGGCTGGTATCCCCGCGACAACCAGCACGCTTGGCTCTGGGACATCGAGGAGCACTACCTGCTCTCGGCGAATCCTTGGGTGCGGGACTGGTACCTGTTCATCGGCCAATTCCGCCAGCGGGAGTTGCGTGGATTGGACCGCGTGGGGCGCACCGATGTGGCCCGTGCGGAGGGCGAATACATGGCCAACGCCATCCATGCATTCCGCGTGACAGGCGACGCGGGCCTCTGGGAGGCCCTCATGCTCAACCTGAAATCGCTCGCCGAGGGACGGATCGTGAAGGAGACGGGCACCCTGCGCGTGAGCGAGGCGCCCTTCCAGATCGGCTTCCTCGCCCGTGCGATCATCGACCTGATGGTGGAGACCCGCGGGTACGACCACCAGGTCTACGCGACCTGCTGGAACCTCCTGTGGGGGTTCGCCGACTGGAACCAGAACGTCGGCCGGTTCGGCTATTACGTCGACGGGTTGACCGGAACCAACACGACGAGCACCGGCAACAGCATCTACATCGCGGATCCGATCGCCTACTTCTACCTCCAGACCGGCCGGCGGGCGCACCTGGACCTGCTCCGCACGTTCGCCGAGTCCGGGATCGGGGGAGGCGAGAAGCCCTTCATGCCCCTGCTCAAGTGGAGCGGCGACATGGTCGGGCGCGTCACGCAGTATGCCTTCGAGAATCCGAAGGCTTCGGAGACACCGCCGAGTGCCATCGCCAATCTCACCGCATCCCTCTCCGGGACGACGGTCCAGCTCCAGTGGACCGCTCCGGCGCGTGCCGAGCGCTACCACGTCGTCTGGGACACGGTCGCACTCTCCCCGGTCTATACGCGGGACACCACCAAGCGCAACCTCTGGGCCGCCAAGGCCGTCGGCACCGGGCTCCGCGCCGCACCCGGCACGACCCAGAGCCTTTCGTTCTCCGCCGCATCGGCGAGGAGCGGCGACACCGTCTACGTGGCGGTGATCACCTTCGATGTGCTCGACAACATGAGCGCGTCCTCCAACATCGCGCAGATCCGGATCCCCTAGTCCGTGACCCGCAGTCTCATCCGGGCGCGGCCGCTCACCGGCCGCGCCCGGCCCCGTTCGCGCGTCCGGGGGTCAAGCAGGCTCCCCTGGCGGCCGATACTCACCTTCGGTGCCGCCTCCGCGACGCCTCGGGCGCGAGACGGTACCATCGGGAAGGCGGCGCATGCAGAACACCCAGGATGTCGAGCAGAGATTGAAGGCAGAGGCTGCCTTCCAGAACCGTCGCGTCCAAGTCGCGGCCGAGGGCGGCACCGAGGCGCGGGACCGGTTCTACTATCTCGCTGATCAGGCGCGTCGCGCGTACCACGCGTGCCTCGAGGGGCTGGCGGGGAAGCGCGTCCTGATCGTCGGCTGCAGCGAAGGGGGAGTCACTCCCATGGCGCGCGCCGGAGCGATCGTCACCGGCATCGACATCGCCGACGAGCCCATCCGGAGGCTCAACGACGTGATCGCCCGCGAGGGGCTATCCGACCGCGCGCGCGGGGTGGTCATGAACGCCGAGGCCCTGGAGTTCCCTCCCGGTTCCTTCGACTGCATCTGCTGCGCGGGGGTGCTGCACCACCTCGACGTGGAGAAGGCGGCGGCGTCCTGGGCGCGCTGCCTCGATCAGGACGGCCGCGTCGCCATGCTGGAGCCCATGGCCTGGCATCCGGTCGTGGCACTCTACAGGCTGTTCACGCCCTCCATGCGGACGCGGGACGAGCACCCCCTCAAGCCGCGTGACATCCGCATCCTGAAGCGGCACTTCTCCTCGGTGAAGGTCCGCGGATTCGTCCTCACCTCCGTGCTATCGCTGCTTTGGGCCTATCTTCCGAACGTGCTCTCCCTGAAGCAGCGCACGCAATGGCTCTTCGAGCGCCTCGACACCGGTCTCCTCGCCCTGGTTCCGCCTCTGCGCTACTTCTGCTGGACTTCCGTCATCCGCCTGGGAGGTCCGCGCCAGGGGCCGGGCCGGTAGCGGCGCGGCGACGCCACGCCGTGGGCCCCTCCCCTTGGGATCGTCCCGGGATTCTGCCGAACTCAGGATGGGGCAGGGGCTTGCGGTGGCCGCAGCGTTCCCCTCCCCCCGTTCCCCAGCCATGACCCAGCATGCCCTCACCGTCGACGTGGAGGACTGGTACCACGTCGAGAACCTCCGCCGTGCCATTCCACCCGAGAGCTGGAGCGGCCAGCCGCAGCGCTTGGAGGCATCCATGGAGGCGCTCCTGGAGCTCCTGGCCCGCCGTGGCGTCGTCGCGACCTTCTTCGTCCTGGGAAGGGCGGCGGAGCGCTGCCCCTCCGTTGTGCGTCGCATCGTGGAGGGGGGCCACGAGCTGGCTTGCCACGGCTGGTCCCACGAGCTCATCTATCGCCAGTCGCCCGAACTCTTCCGCGAGGAGACGCGCCGCGCCAAGGCGTTCCTGGAGGAGATCGGCGGCGTGGGGCTCAAGGGGTACCGCGCTTCGAATTTCTCGGTGACGAAGGACTCGCTCTGGGCTCTCGATATCCTCGCGGAGGAGGGCTTCGTCTACGATTCCTCCATCGCCCCGCTCCGTCACGACCGCTACGGGATCCCGTCCGAGCGTCGCGATCCCCACCGCCGCGCCCTCGCTGGCGGCGCCACCATCGTCGAATTCCCCATCTCGCTCTTGCCCGTCTGGGGATGGAAATTCCCCCTGGGCGGCGGTTTTTTCCGCCTCTTCCCCCTTCGCTGGACGGCGCGCGCGTTCGCGCGGTACGAATCCGGGGGGCAGTCAGCCTCCCTCTACCTGCACCCCTGGGAACTCGATCCCGACCAG
>Ga0187893_10003100_pt1 | contig 34645 bp, 25 predicted proteins | sample MA1701074metaG_FD_139574 | JGI IMG/M metagenome (GOLD analysis project Ga0187893, IMG submission 139574) | White microbial mat communities from a basaltic lava cave in the Kipuka Kanohina Cave System on the Island of Hawaii, USA - MA170107-4 metaG ...
CGGGTCGTTTCCGAATTTCTGGCGATGACCAAAGGTAAACATCTTGCCGCCGTAGAGCGCTTGCCGGTGCTCCGCCGTCATGATCATTCTGGGAATGTCGTAGGTATCGCCGTCCACTGGGACACAGCCCTTGAGGACATCGAACGACATCCCTTCCTTCTTCAGGTAACGATCATCGATGCAGATCAACGCCGCTAACTGCGCGCCAGCGGAATGTCCACCTACAAAGATCCGTGTGCCATCGCCGCCATACCTGGCGATGTTCCTGTGTACCCAGCCAACGGATCTGGCGACGTCGCCAATCAGTTCGTCCATTTCCACTTCCGGCAGAAGTCGATAGTTCGTCGAGACAAAGACAAATCCTCGTTCGGTCAGCGCCTTGGGCTTCAATGCGACATCGCTCTTGTCCCCCGCCTGCCATCCACCTCCGTGAATCCAAAACATGACGGGCAAACTCTTCCCCGGCGGGCTTTCCGGCGTGTATACATCGAGGACGTGGCATTTGTGACCGTTCTCCACGTAGGGAATGTCCTGCGCCAGCCTCTGCGCCGTGGCACCGTTGCTAAGAAGGAGAAACGGGGAAACGAAGGCGAAAACCAGCCTGAAATACATGGCGTTGATTCTCCTTGAACGAAGTAAGGGAAACAAGAGGTCAGGTCTCTGTGTTCGGCAGCTCATGGCCAGACACGACGGTTCCGTGCGAGGGTTACTACTCAACAGTTCATGCTCAAGTATAGTCAAACTTCCGCATTCAGGGCGCCAAAACTCGCCGGCAAGAGAGATCGGTTCCCTCAGATTGACGATGTCTGTAGCATCTGACGAACCAGGGATCCGCCAGTTATGAGTGAATCGGGTCCAGCTTCTCCCGGATATACTTCATACAGCGCTCGAAGCTGTGTCGCGGACTCACTGGTGCGTAGTGGTGGTCGATGTTAATCCAACCTCGATACTTTACCTTCCTCAGGATGCGCATAATGCCCTGCAAATCTACCTCACCATCTCCGTAGTCGCGGTTGCCGAGCATGAAAGTTCCGTTCTGCGAGCCGGCTTTCTCGACCTGGCCGTTGGCAAGACGTAAATCTTCCTTCTGGTATTCATACTTGGCGTCCACGAGGTCAAAAAAAATCAGCCGGTCCGCATACTTTTGGAATAGGCCGATGATGTCACAGTTCGCCATATACAAGTGAACGGTGTCCGGGCACCAGTGGAATTTCTTGGGATCGGTCCATTTGAGCAGCATCTCGATCTCGTCCTGGGTCTCGACGAGCTGTCCCTGGGAGTGGTTATGCATTCCGGTTCGGATGCCGTACTCAGCGCACACGTCGCCCAGGTGATTGTAGAACTCACACGCCCTTCGCAGATGTTCGCGCACAAGCACCTTGTTTGGACGTCGCGGCGAAAAGGTGACCAACTCAGTGGCGCCAAAGCGTTTCAGAAATTGGCATGCCGCGCGGGCCGCCTTCTCGATCTCGGCGTGCTTCGACGGGTCGTCGGCCGGTCCACTGAAGGACAGCGTGGCGATTTGAATGTTACGCTTCGAAAGCTCTCTTTCAAGCTGCGATAGATCCATGCCGATCCGATCGAGGATTCCCGGCCATCCTGTAAATCGGTAGCCGTTGAAACCGGTATCGCGAATTACGTCGAGCATCTCAGTGTAGGGAAGCGTGCCTTTGTCCGGCCACTGCGTCGACGTCCATAGAAAGCTGCTCACACACCACTTGATGTTGGGACGGAGGGAAGCAGTCGTCGCTTCCCCTCGTTCCCGGAGGGCTGCCAACGAAGCGGCCATGGCGGCCGTGAACTCTCGTCGTCTCATGAACTAGAACTCCAACTTAAAATCTCAAAGGTCTAAACGTCTTCGCGGTCGCCGGTCAATCGGGATCCGATCGTTCCTCCGGAGAAAGCCAGGCGGCAGCTAACACTACTTGAGCAGGCGAGAGCCCACGTCACCCAGCACTGGCATCCCGGTGGGCACGAGCTCAATGGAGCGTTGGAAGCCGCACGCCAATGGCTGGCACTTCGGTGGCAACGTTGCTTGGCAGGTCTCCAGGTCCAAGTCGACTCGGGTTTAGCAGTCGTCCGCCCGGACCAGATCGCGCCCCACGAAGCAAGCGACCGGGTCGTGCGCCTGTATCGTCGCCACCACACGCGACTTCGACTCCGTGAACGAAGGTATGCCGGTACCCCCGGGAACGCTGGACAATCCGCTTGCCGCCTGCGGGCAGATCATGAACCAAGGTTGGCAGATCAAGGCTCAGATTCGCGAAATCGATGATATTGAGGTCAGCGCGATAGCCGGGTGCAAGGATGCCGCGGTCGTGTAGCCCGTAAGAACGGGCCGTTGCGCACGTCTGCTTGTGGACCAGGAATTCAAGAGGCAGTCGTGGCCCGCGCGTGCGGTCGCGGGCCCAAAGGGTCAGCAGACTGGTAGGCGAGCCTGAATCACAAATCAGGCCGACGTGCGCGCCACCATCGGCGATGCCACAAACTGTGTTGCGATTGGTGAGCATTTGGTAGACAACGTCGAGGTTGCCGGCCGAGTAGTTTTCGAATGTGTGCAGCAGCAAGGTTCTGCCGCCTTTTTGGAGAAGCAATTCCAGAGCACGATCGAAGGGGTTGCGCCCCTGTGTACGAGCCTGGCTGGCGATGCTGTTCGCGAATTCGGGCTCGTAGTTGGGAGGGTCACCCAACTCGAAGGTTCGCTCCAGCACCGCCGCCATGTCTCGGGTGAAGTCGTCATCGGGAAGCTCTTCGATCAACCGCCGACGAAGGTGCTGATCGCTGAGCAAGCGAGCAACTCTCGTTGGGTGGTCGACCTCCTGCAGCGACTGCCACAAGGGATGAGTAAGGAAAGGGTGCCGCGAGGCCTGTAGGCCCAAGAGAATACCGATCGGACGCGAGCCGACCTGAGCGGTAACATCAAGCCCGTCGGAGCAAGCTCGGTCTACAGAGGCCAGCGTTTCGGCCCACCGATCGGGCGCGATCTCCATCTGAACCAGCAACAATGACAATGGCCGCTCTGCCAGTTCTGCCGCTGCCCGCAGCAGCTGAAACTCTCCGGCGTGAAAGTCAGAGTTCACTTGAATCACCCCTTTGCCCGCACGCCTCATCGCCCGGGCAATCCCCGCTAGCTCCGGTTCGGTAGCGGTCCAACTTGGCGTCGGGCGACCGTCCGCCGCGCGATGCTTGGCCGTGCGTGAGGTGCTGAAACCCAATGCCCCTGCGTTCAGCGCTTCCTCGACGAGTTGCCCTATTCTCGCGATTTCCTCTTCGTTCGGCCGGGCGCGGTGATCCGTACCGCGATCGCCCATAACGTAAAAGCGCAGCGCTGCATGGGGTATCTGCGTGCCAATGTCCATGATGCGAGGCGTTTCCTCGAGAACATCCAAGTACTCGGAAAATGACTCCCAGCGAAAATCAACCCCTTCCGAGAGGACAATCTCGGGAATGTCTTCCACGCCTTCCATTAGGTTGATGAGATAAGTCTCGCTGCCACGACGAACCGGCGCGAACCCCACGCCGCAATTGCCGAAGACCGTCGTAGTGACGCCATGCCACGACGAAGGTGTCATCGCGGGGTCCCAAGTCGCCTGTCCATCGTAGTGTGTATGAATATCCACCCATCCCGGCGTCACCAGCAAGCCTTCAGCGTTCAACTCGCGCCCAGCGACACCCGCCCGACTCTCAAGCGCAATGATCAGCCCCCCATCGATCGCAATATCCACCTCACGCCGCGGCGCACCCGTTCCGTCGACAACCGTCCCTTTGCGAATCACAAGATCATGCATCGACTCCTCCTAGTACTAGAAGTCCAGTTTGGGCCTGGAGGACCCGGCGAAGAGTCGTTGAAGCTCCAACCACTGCCACGCTCATAACGACGCCATCGAGGCCGGACTAGCAAAAAAGCCTCGCGTCGGGGTCCGCGATGATGGATGCCGCATGTGAAGACTTTATGAATCCAAACTCTATAATCTTTATGACCACGTTCGCGGCGACTTGAACCGTAAACGCCCAGGAACATGAGCCCTGCCCGACCTTGTGATGAACCTGCTTCCGGGGAAGGACTACCTAATCAGACGCCAAGCCTGGGATAAGCTAGGATATCAGACGCCACTGGTCATGATCACGGTTCAATCGTGGGTCTGCAATCGTCAATCGATGAGATACGGCTTGAGCGCCGCCCACGTAACGTCGATTTCCTTTTTGGCCTCGGCTGTCCAGTCGAATTCTTGCTGGCGCGACATTGTCGTCTTGAAGACACCGCGCTTGTGCATCACGTACTGGCGCGTACCGGGGATTTGTTGCTCCAGATTGATCATCAGGAGCAGCCGGCCGAACAACTCGCGCGCTTTTTCCTCCTGCCCTGACTGGTAAGAGTTCCAGATCTGGGAGTACAGTTCCGCGTAAGGCGCGCCCGGCATCGTGCCGTCAAAGCCCAGGCGCATTTCATACATCATGCCCCGGCCGGCCTGCCCACTGAAGACTCCCTTTATCGTCGGGCGATGGGCAGCCAGCGCCTTCATTCGATCGATCACGGGATTGAATTCCTCCTTCACGTAGCCACAATGCTGAAATTCACGGGCTAGCTCGACCAGGAACTCCACCGTTGGCTCGATGTTCGGGGCCCCTCCGGTTGTCTGGACAAAGAAGGGGAGTTTCGTCTTGCGTGCCAGGGTTGTGTAGTATTCACGAAAGTCATCCAGCGACTTCGCCTCGGTAGGCGGGATGGCAATGACGGCGTCGGGCGATGCCTCCTCCGCGCACTGGAGATACTCGAGCGCCTCCGCCGTGTTGCGACCCTGGACTCCCAGGACCAGCGCCGGCTTCTTTCCCGCAGCCGCGCGCGCCAGGATTTTCATGCCCCGGAGTCGTTCTTCCTTGGTCAGTCGGGAATACTCGCTCGCCAGTTGCGGCCAGACCATCCCATGGACCTTGCACCGGTCAAGAAAGTCGACCTCGCGCGCGAGATCTTCGTAGTCGACCTCCTTCGCGGCCGTGTAAGGCGTCGCCATGATGATAAAGACGCCGCGCATTGGCTTCTGACCCGCTCCCGCGAGAACCCAGCGCGAACACGCAACCGCAGGAATCAGTGAAATGAGCCATTGCCGCCGGCTACAGACGTAAGTCATGCTTGCCTCCTCCTGGGCCGTTTCGCTCTTCTGGCCAAGGCGCCCAGACCCCTGCTAGAAGTTGTATTTCAGCGCGAACTGGCCGCAGCTCGTGGGCCGCATTGATGGTCACGGTGAGGTCTTTCTATCCTGGTTCAAACGGCAGGAAGAGCGCAGGAGAGGTTGTCACAAGGGCGGCCGTCTTCGCAAGGATCCGCATTAGTCACGGGCGGAGTTCGCACAGACGCGTACAGACGCAGCCATCTAGCTGGATCGTAAACACTACGGCGTTAGTCAGGACTAATCGGCACAACCGTGGTACACGCTCGCGGATCGACCCTAGCGCGTGAACCAAGGCGTTGCGGTGGCTCGAAATTTTTGCGTAGACCGCAGTCATCACCATCAATGACCCGGGCCGTTCGCGCTAATTGACTTGCCGCAGTGCTGCGCATAGCATCGCTCCGACACTCACCTTTCGAAATCATTTCCTAATAGGTGACGACACAGGCGATACGTGGCCGTCTTTCCGCACCATGCGAAACAGTACCGGCTGCGATGCCGACCAAAGCCGCCTTACTGGACATTTCCAGCATTTCACGACGGGTGAAGAGTGGGTGCGACCCCATACGGTGATTTTCAGTCATGTAAAAACTCCTTGCATTGCGGTCTGGCCGGTCATTGAAGGCTAGATTGTACCGCCGCGCGATAGCTGTCGCGAACAACCAATGTCACTCGCTATGGGCCCACGACTCTCCCGGAGGTCGAAGGGATTTAGAGAAGAATGCAACCGAAGATAACACAAACATTTGTGACTTTGTCGTGCCGCCGATTCTCTGCGCGATCTTAGCCCCACTGCTCCTCTCGTCAGCCCTCGCCAAGGCTGAGGATTTCACTCAGAGTTGTCGGTGTGCATGATGGCGACACGATCACTGTGGTGCACGAGGGACGCGAAGAACGAGTCAGACTCCACGGCATCGACACGCCTCAACGCGGGCCAGCCTTTCACCAACCCTGCTAAGCTATTCGATTCAGAGCTTTGTTATCGCAAAGAAGTTCGAGTGGAAGTGAAAGAGCTGGATCGGTATCAACGCACGATAGCCGACGTGATTTTTGCCAGACGGCCGGATTCTGAACTACGAGATCGTGAAGGCAGGTTTGTGGTTCAAGCGGTACGCGCCGAACGAGTCGACATTGGAAGGCCTCGAATTAAAGTCAAGGACACAATCGAAAAGTGTCCGTTTGCGTTTCTGGGACGATCTCGGTCTCCAGTAGTCGCCTAGCTAGCTAGTGACACCATGCCACGACGAAGGTGTCATCGCGGGGTCCCAAGTCGCCTGTCCATCTAGGATTAGTAACGAGTAGTCGTTTACTGTTTACTAAAACCAAATCAAATTAACGTACGACGGCGAAACCGGAAACTGACCTCACGACTATCCACGCGCAGGCTTGGTCTCTATAAACATTTTCGGCTCGCTCCGGTCTCCTTCAGTAGCAAGAGAACGCTGCCAAAGAAGGAGGACAAGACAATGAGAAGCCAAACGACTGCAACTACTCTTAGGGGTGACGGAGAAAACCAGGTCAGCTACTTCGGCCTCAAGGTCAATGTGATTGTTCGAATGGAGAGCTACAGTCTTATCGCCTACGGCGATCGCGAATGCATCGTCAACTCATCGGATCTGGAGGCGTGGCAGGCGGCAAAGGCTGCATGATCGTGACCCTGGCGAAATCTACCGCCGGCTGGGCTCGACGGTTCTGTCCAGAGGCATGCCGAGCTGCTGGTAAAGCTTCCGACGGCCGGTCTTGTCGGCTTCAAGGATTTGCCGCGCGGCTTTCGCAACTTCCTCGGCCTGTTCCCGGGGAACCACGATCACGCCATCACCGTCCGCGACGACGACATCACCGGGCCGCACCAGCACGCCGCCGCACATGATGGGCTGGTTGACGGATTCCACTTCGTTGCGCCCGGGCCGGATTCCACGGCCAATTTTTTTCAGATAGAGCGGGATCTTCTGCTTCATGACTTCATCGGTGTCCCGCGCGCCACCGCTCGTCACGATGCCGCGCGCGCCCTTGGTTTTCCACAACAGCGAGTTGTTGGAGCCGATGGAACCCGTGTCGCGGTCCTGCTCGCCGTCAATGATGAGGATCGATCCTGGCCGCAGCAGCGGAACGAAGGGCTCGGGCGAGATCTCCCGATACCATCGCCCCTCCCAGTCTTTGAACTCTGCGGCGCTCATTTTTCCAGGCCGGCGGTTGGTGGGAACGTAGCGTACCGTGACGGCGATTCCGCAGATGAAGTGCTGGAAAGTTTCAACATCGCGCCAGAGGGGTTTAATATCAGGGTCCATCAGGCCCACGTCTTGGAGGCCCGCCATGTCCATTCCGTCTGAGACATCGGCGACGCGGAGCCCCTCGAAGAGCTTCAGGATTCGCTCGTCTTCTTCCTGCGAGTACTTGCTGAAGGAGATGAACTTTTTATCCTGAGCCTTGTCTCCGCTTTGCCAGGGTGCGGCAAGAGATTTGGAAATGAAGGACGCCAGCAAGACCAGAGCCAGAAACGGCCATCGGACCATGGTAGACCTCCGCAATGTGTGTAGTTTCTCGACGTCATTCTACGACAGTTCGCCAGATTGTCTTGCTTGATTGGAAACCACGAGCGGCCGAAGAGTTTGCGCCAATGGAAGGGCAAGCCCGTGCCAGGAAGCAGGTCTTTCTTTGTGCCTTGGTTTCTTTGTGGTAAATCTTAACTACTTGCGTTGTTGTCTTGTCTTCCGTGGCCCTGAGGACCGATTGATTCGACTGAGGAGGTCGCCGATGAGGTGTGATGGTTTTCTGGCATGGGTTTTCCATAATGTTGTGTTGGTGGCTTGGCTTCACCTCGGTTTAGGGCTGTGTGTCAGCTGGGCCCAGCATGGGCCGCATGGTCCTGAGAACGGCCAGAACACACCGCCGAACGCCCAAGGCCAGATAGCGCCCCGCCTGCAGAACTTGGGCCGCCACACGTTTCGGGTCAAAACCCGCTCGAAACGCGCACAGGAATTTTTTAACCAGGGAATCAATCTGTCCTACGGTTTCAACCACGCTGAAGCCATGCGGGCCTTTCGCGAAGTGGCCCGGTTAGATCCTCAGTGTGCCATGGCCTATTGGGGGCAGGCTCTGGTGCTTGGGCCAAACATCAACATGCCAATGCCGCCTGAAGCGGAACCTGAAGCCTACAAGCTCATGCAGAAGGCATTGGAGCTGAAGCCCCATGCCGACTCGAGAGAGCGGGCCTACATCGACGCTCTTGCAAAGCGCTATTCAGGCGACGCGAAGCCGGATCGCAAAACGCTTGACCGAGCCTATGCGGATGCCATGAAGGCAGTGTCGAAGCGCTATCCAGAAGATCTGGATGCGGCGACCTTGTATGCTGAGGCCCTGATGGACCTGCGGCCTTGGAACTACTGGACTCGCGATGGGCAGCCTTACGCGGAAACGCCTGAGATCCTGTCGACTTTGGAATCAGTCATGAAGCGCAATCCCAACCACCCGGGCGCTTGCCACTTTTACATCCACGCAGTTGAGGCTACCAAGAGCCCTGAACTCGCGGAAGCTGCTGCCGACCGGCTTTCCAAGCTGATGCCAGGAGCCGGCCACATGGTTCACATGCCATCCCACATCTATTATCGGGTGGGACGTTACGCCGACGCATCAAAGAGCAATGCCCAGGCATCCGCAGTGGACGAGGAGTACATAGCGCAATGCCGCGCTCAAGGCATCTATCCGCTTACTTACTACCCTCATAATCTCCATTTTCTGTATGCGGCCGCCAGCCTTGAAGGCAATGGAGAACTGGCCATTCTGGCTGCGGAGAAGGTTGCTGCTGCAATTCCACATCACGCTCTCAAGGATTTTCCGATGCTGCAGGGCTTCCTGGCTATTCCAGACTTTGCCCTCGCTCGGTTTGGACGCTGGGAACAGATCCTTAAGCTGCCAGCTCCCGCACACGACACTCTGTTTTTGAAGGGAGTTCGGCATTACGTGCGAGGAACAGCTCTGGCGGCCACCGGACGCCTGGATGAAGCCACTCGGGAAATGGATGCGCTGAGAGGAATCTTGGCAGACAAGGCATTGGACAACACGCCAGCCTCGTTCTCGAACAACTCGGCACGCGGAATTCTCAGCATTGCCCCTGAGGTTCTGGCCGGTGAATTGGCGGCCCGCCGAGGCGACTTCGGTCAGGCCGTCAGTCATATGGAAACAGGAGTCCGGCTGGAAGATGCGCTCGTGTACATCGAGCCGCCGGATTGGTACTTTCCAGTCCGGCAGGCTCTCGGTGCCGTGCTGCTGCAAGCTGGGCGCCCCAGGGAAGCTGAAGTCGTCTATTGGGAGGACTTGAGACGCTATCCCCACAACGGCTGGTCTCTGTTCGGTTTGCTACAGAGCTTGCGCGCTCAGGAGAGGAATGACGAGGGGGCAAACATCGAGCAGCGATTTAATAAAGCCTGGGCCCAAGCGGATGTGAAGCTGACGGCGTCGAGGTTCTGAAAAGCCGCCTTGAGCGGCAGTTTCTCAGCAGGCAACTTGGGGGCTACCGCACTCCAAGTCCGAGACCGCGACCTCCCCAGTTCAGCTGTGCGAGAAACAGCACCAGTGGTATGATCGGTTCAGGCAACCGCTCAAACCCGACCTGCCGGTCTTGGCCTGTTTGAAGCCCGCCGGTTTCAGGCTGACGTTTTCACTGTCTTAGTCGAGGCATCCTCCATTTCAGAAGAGTAGGTCCTCTTTCATTGCCTCCAACCCGGGGATTGAGTATGACCGGACGCGAGGGACAAAAAAAGCAACTCAAGCACGCCAGCGGCAGTCCCGCTGCTGACATCCAGGTCAGCATCCAAGGGAACGTGTCCGGCCAGGTGGCCGTCGGAAGCAACATTCTCCAGATTGGCTCCATTCAGGGAGGCATTGTCAACATCCTCCCGCCGGAAGCCGCTGTGGCACCGCGACCGCGGCCGAAACCGGTGTTGCTGCGTCCAAGGCCATTCCGGGGTTTGCTCGACCGGACGATTGAAACTGGCTCTGCTCTGGCAGCCTTCAAGGCGGCGTTGCCTCTGGAGCTCTACGGATCTGCGGGTTCTGGCAAGACTGCCTTGATTCGCCACATCGCTCATGTTCCCGAAACCAATCTCTTTCCCGACGGCGTTGTGTACCTCTCAGCTCGCCAGCAAACTGCGTCGGAACTGCTGCAATCGCTGTTCGACGCGGTCTACGAAAGTGACATTCCTTTCAAGGCTACCGATGCCCAACTGCGCCACGCACTTAACGCTTGCCGAGCCTTGGTGATTTTTGACGACACCAGTTTGGACCGGGAGGCAGGCGAGGCTGTGATGGACGTTGCGCCAAACTGCGCCTTCTTCTTGGCGTCAACTGAGCGCCGCCTTTGGGGAGAAGTGCGCGGACTTGCCCTCAGTGGACTTCCCCAGGAAGACGCATTGGTGCTGCTGGAGCGCGAGCTGGGACGCGTGCTGCCCCCGCAGGAAAGAGCTGCGGCCCAAGGCCTGGCTGACGCTTTGGAAGGACATCCCCTGCGCCTGCTGCAGGCAGCGGCGCTCGTTCGCGAGGGCAGGGAATCCCTGGAGGGCTTAAGGGATCAGCTCCGATCGAGGGCTTTTGATGACGTGGCAGTCGCGGCTGCGGCTTCTCGACCGGAGCGGGAGCGCAACGTGCTGGCCCTGCTGGCCCTCATGGGTGGAGCCTCAGTGCATGCCCGTCATCTGGCCGCCTTGGCCGGCGTTCCAGATGTTGAATCGGTGCTGGAACACCTGGCCGGCGCCGGCTTGGCACAAGGACATGGGTCGCGTTACGGTGTGCCGGAGGCACTGCGGGAGCCGCTGCAGGTCGCGTTGGATGCCTACTCCTGGACGAAACCTGCGCTGGAATATTTCGCTGCTTGGGCAGCGCAGAATGGCTGGCAATCCATCCTTGGGGAAGCCGAGGCCCTGCTTCAGATCATGCATTGGGGAGCGCAGCAACAGCATTGGAAGGAGGTCTTGAACCTGGCGCGTCCGCTGGAAGCGTCTCTAGCTCTGAGCTTGAAATGGGACGCTTGGTCACAAACGTTGCGTTGGAGCCTGGATGCTAGTCAGAGCCTCAACGATCCTGCAGCTCAAGCCTGGGCGCTCCACCAGACAGGCACGCGACACCTCTGTTTGGGCGAGCGGGCATCTGGGCGGTGGTGCTTGCAGCAAGCCGTCAGGCTTCGCGAGTCGTTGGGTGACCGTTTGGGCGCCCAAGTTAGCCGGCACAATTTGAATCTTCTGGAAACACCGCCGCCGGCCAGTGATGTGCCAGACACTTCGCCTGCAGCCCGTCCGCAGTCCTCGCCCGTCTCCAAGCTGTTCAAGGTATTGCTGCCAGCGCTGGTTGTCCTGCTTGGAGGATGGTATGGCCTGAAAGCCCTCTTGCCACCGGCCAGACCAGAAATTCCGGCTTCGGGGCTGAGCACGCAGCAGCTGAACTACGGCCAGCACAGCGTGGGTGAAACGGCTCCACCGCAGCAGGTCACGCTCACCAACGTCGGCGCGGGTTTGTTGCGTGTCGCTGACATCCGCATCGATGGAGCACAAGCGTCGGATTTCCGAGTCATGCGCAACGATTGCTCAGATCGCCAAATCGCAGCCCGAGAGCAGTGTGGCGTGAGCATCAGCTTCGCGCCCCAGGGGCAGGGAGAGCGTGAGGCTCGTCTGTGGTTCCGCGACAACTCTGCCCAGAGCCCGCAGTTTGTTGCCCTCAAGGGAGTGGCAGTCGTTGCCGATCTGCCCCGGCCACATGCCAATCCGGACAGCCTCGCGTACGCCGAGCGGGAGGTAGGAGCCGGAAGCGAGTCGCAGACTGTGACTTTAAGGAATATTGGAACTGGAACGCTGGAAATTCTTGGCCTCCAGCTCGCAGGAGACCACGCCGGCGATTTCTCGGTTGCCGCAGATGGCTGTTCGCTGACGAAGCTGCCTGCGTCCCGAGATTGCACAGTTGAAGTCCGGTATTCCCCCTCTGTACCGGGCAGCCGTAATGCAGAGCTGGTTGTAGCTCATGGCGGTGCAGGCAGCCCACTGAAGGTTCCGCTGCACGCTCGGGCCAGTGCGCCATTGCCGAGATTGAGTTCCCGTCCATCAGAAATTGATTTTGGTCACCAGGAAATTGGGAGTCAGGGAAGACCTCGGCAGGTTGCGGTTTCCAACCTGGGCCTGGGATCTGTAAGCATCTCTGTTCTCAGACTTGACGGCGGGCCGGCTGCAGGCTTCAGCGTTGTTGAGGAGTCCTGTTTGGGTTCTACGCTGTCCAAGGGTGCCGATTGCCGCGTGACTCTGATGTTCTCCCCGCGGTCGCCGGGAGAGCGAAGCTCGATGCTGATTGCGGGAACGTCTGACACGCCTCGCCTGCTGGCAATTGCGCTGACTGGAACCGGTCTTGCGGCACCGACGATCGAATTCAACGTGATGCCTCAGAGCGTCAACTTTGGGGAGGTTACATTGGGCAACAGCCGAATCGAAAACGTTGCCTTGCTGAACAAGGGGAGTGCTACAGTCTGGATTCAAGTGATGAAGTCGGACGCCAGTGACTTTGTGTTAGCTGCGGACGAATGCTCGAACCGTGCGGTTGATCCCCGGCAAAGTTGCTCGTTTCAGGTACGCTTCACACCTCGTACTTCCGGCGCCCAGCGCGCCGCCGTGTCTATCCCTAGCAACTCCAGCCAAGGCGTGCAGTCATTGCCACTGAGCGGCCAAGGAATGCCAGTGCCCGTTCCAATGGCCAGCGTGAGTCCTTCCAGCCTGGACTTTGGGTCTCTGGCATCGGGAGAAAGCCGCATCGCACTGGTCAGTGTGACAAGCACAGGTCAGGCACCGCTGAAGATTGACGGAGCGACGATATCCGCGGTTACTGGGGCTGGCTTCAGTATTGCCAATGATGCCTGCGCGAAAGGTCTGCTCAGTTCTGGCCTGGAGTGTTCTATCACCGTCCGTTTTATCCCTTCTTTCGCAGGATTGCAGACGGCCAGACTGGTCGTCAGAACCAATGCGGCCGACGCTTCCCTGGCGGTCCCAATGCGGGGAATCGGAACCTTTGCAGCGTTGAGCTATTCGCCTGCAAGCCTGGATTTTGGGAAGCAGGCAGTGGGCAATAACATCGAGCAGAGAATCACAGTCTTGAACACGGGAACTGCACCGGCAAGGCTTGGCAGTCATTCGGTTGTGGGCTCTTCGAGTTTTGTGATCACGTCAAGCAACTGCCCGGAACTACTGGGAGCAGGATCCAACTGCGTCATGCAGGTTCGCTTCCTCCCGGGTGCAGCTGGAGTCCACAGCGCTCGTTTGAGCGTCGATCACAATGCTCGAAATGGATCGCAAAACCCGCTTCTGAGCGGCATTGGTGTTGACCAGCCCCGAGGCCATTGCTGCCAGGGCGGAAAGATCTCATCGGGCTGGATCCAGCGGGATTGTGAACAAAAGGCAGGAGTGTTTTCCTTCGAAGCGAGAGGTTTGGATTCGGTCTGCCGGCAACCTGAACTGAATGGATACTGCTGCCAAGGCGGAAAGATTTCTGATGGCTGGGCGCAACAAGCTTGTCTGCAGCAGCAGGGAACATTTTCCCTGGATAGGAGAGAGCTAGAAGGACGGTGCTCAGAACGCGGATATTGCTGCGAGGGAGGCAAGGTCTCATCCGGCTGGACGCCGAAGGACTGTGCTCGAAGGAAGGGGTTGTTCTCCTTCGATCTAAGGGACCTGGAACTGAGGTGTCGCCCGCCAGAACTACATGGATATTGTTGCCAGAGCGGGAAGATTTCGGATGGCTGGACGTATCAGGATTGCACGCAAAAGCAGGGGATATTCTCGATGAGCCGGAAAGAGCTGGAGTTGAGGTGTGCTCCGCCTGATCCGGTAGGATACTGTTGCCAGAACGGCAAGATCTCGAGGTGGACTCAGCGCGATTGTGAGCAGCGGAACGGACTGTTTTCCTACGATCCGCGGGAGTTGGAGCGGAAATGCGCCCCGCCGGGGCCCGCGCCGGGATACTGCTGTCTGGGCGGAAAAGTTTCGCCGGGATGGACTGCCCAGGACTGCGAGAGAAGGAACGGGCGGTTTTCCTATGATGCGAACGAACTCGAACAGAAGTGTCTCCCGCGAGGCTACTGCTGCCAGGATGGGAGGATTTCAGCGGACTGGACACCGGAGGAGTGTGCGCGAAGGAAGGGAGTGTTTTCCTTCAATGCGAACGAGCTTCAAGAGAGGTGTGTTCCACAGGGATACTGCTGTCTGGATGGAAAGATTTCTGCGAACTGGACACCGCAGAGCTGTGCGCAAAGGAAGGGTGCGTTCTCATTTAGTCTGAACGAACTGAAAGGGAAGTGTTCCGATCCCTCGGGTTATTGCTGCGATGACGGAAAGATTCTTGCAAACTTGACGTTTGGCCAATGCAGGCAGAAAGGCGGGCAGTTCTCTCTAAACAGAAAAGATCTTGACCGAACGTGTGGCAGGCACGAACTCAGAGATCAGGACTCGGGGGAATTTGGATATTGTTGCGATGGTGGCAACATGACCAGAACACGTCGGTTGAAGTGTCGAGGATACTTTTCTCTTTCAGAACAGGAAGTGAGGAAACGCTGTTCTAAGTCTCCCGTTCGAACGCTTGGACAGCGGCCTCCGGTGCCCCTGAGTCAACAACCACCGAAAGGAGTCAAATGAGTCAGTCAAGACAGTCTCGAGAAAAGATTCATGCCACGATTTCAGGTTCAGTCTCAGGCCAGGTGGCCGTCGGAAGCGGGATCACGCAAGTGCAATCCACAGTCTCCGGTCTTTCGGCTGAAGTCACCGAGGCCGAAATGGGCGAACTGCGACTTGCGCTGGCAAACTTGAAGAAGCAAGTGGAGGAGCAAGCGCCGCCCGCGGAGCGAGAAGCCGCTCTTGAGCGTTTGTCAGAGCTGGAAGAGGCCGCAACAGCCAAAGAGCCGGACCTGACGACTCTGGAGTATGTCAAGGGATGGTTCGTGAAACATCTGCCTGGATTGGCGAGTTCAGTCGGTAGTATCGTGGTCCACCCGATCGTGGCCAAACTGGTTGGAGCCGCCGGCGAAACATTAGCGGCGGAATTCCGTCGCCGCTTCGGCGGGTAAAGACCAAGGCTGCGTTCCAGCGGCACTGAAAGTAAAAAAGGCCGCCGGGCTTATACCCGGCGGCCTTTTTTGAGTGGCTGGTTTCAACGGTCTAGTACATTCCACCGCCGCCCATGCCGCCGTGTCCCGGAGGCCCTGCCGGAGCTTCCTTTTCTTCGGGCAGCTCGGCGATCAAGGCTTCCGTAGTCAGCATGAGACCTGCAATCGACGAGGCGTTTTGCAGGGCAGTGCGAGCCACCTTGGTGGGATCGATGACGCCGTCCTTCACCAGGTCGCCGTATTCATCGGAGGCAGCGTTGTAACCGAAATTCTCACTCTTCTCGGCGCGAACTTTGGCTACAACGACGGCGCCTTCGACACCGGCGTTCTGCGCAATCTGTCGGAGCGGTTCCTCCAGCGCGCGGCGCACGATGTTGATGCCGATCTGTTCATCTCCGTCCAGCTTCAGCTTCTCCAGAGCATTGATGGCACGGATGAAGGTGACGCCTCCACCGGGAACGATGCCTTCTTCGACAGCCGCTCGCGTGGCATGCATCGCGTCCTCGACACGGGCCTTCTTCTCCTTCATTTCAGTCTCGGTAGCGGCCCCCACCTTGATCACCGCAACGCCGCCGACCAGCTTGGCCAGCCGCTCCTGCAGTTTTTCGCGATCGTAGTCAGAAGTAGTCTCCTCAATTTGCGTCCGCATCTGCTTCACTCGCCCCTGGATGTCTGCGGCCTTGCCGGTGCCTTCAACAATGGTCGTGTTGTCCTTGTCGACGGTGATCTTCTTAGCTCGGCCCAAGTCGTTGAGTTGAACGTTCTCAAGCTTGATACCGAGGTCTTCGCTGATCACTTTGCCGCCAGTCAGGATGGCAATGTCTTCCAGCATCGCCTTGCGGCGATCACCAAAGCCCGGCGCCTTCACCGCAGCGCAGTTCAACGTGCCACGCAGCTTGTTGACTACTAGAGTTGCCAGAGCTTCGCCTTCAACCTCTTCCGCCACAATCAGAAACGGCTTGCCAGTCTTGGCAATTTGTTCCAGCAGAGGAAGCAGATCCTTCATCGAGCTGATCTTCTTCTCATGCAGCAAAACGTAGGCGTTTTCAAGGGAGCACTCCATTCTCTCGGGGTCGGTCACGAAATATGGGGAAAGGTAGCCACGATCGAACTGCATGCCTTCCACCACATCGAGAGTGGTTTCAATGGTCTTGGCTTCCTCGACGGTGATGACACCGTCCTTGCCTACTTTCTTCATGGCTTCGGAGATGATAGTGCCGATGGTGGAGTCCCCGTTAGCGGACACGGTTCCGACCTGGGCAATCATGTCACCCTTGACTGGCTTGGACTGCTTCTTGATCTCTTCGACAGCTGCCTCGACCGCCTGCTCGATACCGCGCTTCAATGCCATCGGATTGGCTCCTGCAGCTACCGTCTTTACACCTTCACGAAAGATGGCCTGAGCCAGGACAGTAGCCGTAGTGGTGCCGTCGCCGGCAACATCGCTGGTCTTGGAAGCGACTTCACGCACCATCTGGGCACCCATGTTCTCGAGCGCATCCTTTAGCTCGATCTCCTTTGCGACGGTCACGCCATCTTTGGTGATGGTTGGGGAACCGAATTTCTTGTCGAGAACCACATTTCGGCCTTTCGGGCCCAGAGTGATCTTGACGGCATCGGCCAACTGGTTTACGCCTCTCAAAATCGCCTGGCGTGACCCCTCTCCCTGAATTATTTGCTTCGCCATTCAATCCTCCTGTTAATTAATCAGATTGTTTGATTTCGACACTCCAAACACAGATAACAGACTTACTTTGAAGCCTTAGACTTGGCAGGCTCGCTGAGGATGCCCAGAACCTCATCCTCGCGGATGATAAGGTACTCCTCGCCTTCGATCTTGATGTCGGTGCCCGAATACTTGCCAAAGAGAACGTGGTCCCCTTCTTTGACTTCGAGCGTGATCTTGGTGCCGTTCTCGAGAATCTTGCCGTTTCCGACGGCTACGACCAGGGCCTCCTGGGGTTTTTCCTTTGCCGTGTCCGGAATAATAATTCCGCCCTTAACGGTTTCCTTTTCTTCGATCCGCTTGAGTAGTATGCGATCATGAAGCGGCCTGACTTTCATCGCAGTAATCTCCTTTCGGTAATGGGTTGAATTGCAGCGGAGCAGCCACTCTCCGCTATTAGCACTCTACAGTGACGAGTGCTAATACTAGGAAATCACATTGGGGCTGTCAAGGAGGTTTTTGTAGGGGCGAGAGAGTGTTGGTGAAGGTCCATGCCGTCTTAACGCACAATTGTATCAATTCTTTAGCAGGTGAGATTCTAGATGAGTCATATCGATCCGGAAGGCTGCTGGCATAGGACTGGAGGTGTTCCCACCTCCCCGAAAATGCCTTCCGAACACAGATCGGATTCTGTACAATCAGGCGCGGTCCGAGCACGGAGGGGGGGTTCCAGTTCCGTGCATCTGTCGCCGTTGCGACAGTTCTGAGTCCCAGGAGCCCTCTTCGCTGTCAAGCTCGCAGAAAATCGCATTTGAGGTAACAGTTCCGGCGAGTTTGTCGTATAGAATGTACGATGTGCAGAGCATGAATTGGGAGATTGAGCATGCGTTTTGAAGTCGGTGCCTGCTTGGTTGGTCTTTTTGCCACGGGCCTGTGGGTTGCAGCCGATCCTTCAGCCCAATCCAAGACTTCTGGGGCAAGAACCGGGGTCAGTGCGTCCAGTCAGGCGACCTTTGAGAGGTCCGTCAGACCGGTGTTGGCGGATGTTTGCGCACCTTGTCATAACGAGGGAATGGCATCAGGCGGCCTGAATGTTGCTCTGTTTTCCACACCCGCTTCCATAGTCCAGCACCGTGACGGTTGGGAAAAGATGCTCCAAAAAATCCGGACGGGTGAAATGCCGCCACCGGACCTGCCGAAACCACCGGCCGAGCAGATGAGCGCGCTTGTCAAGTTCGTGCAGGGCGAGTTCGAAAAGGCTGATCGCAATGTGAAGCCGGATCCAGGGCGTGTGACCGCCCGCCGCCTGAACCGCGTCGAGTACTCGAACACGATTCACGATCTGCTGGCTGTAGAATTCCGCGCGGAGAGAGATTTTCCGACCGACGACTCAGGACACGGCTTCGACAACATGGGCGATGTGCTGACCATTTCTCCCGTGCTCATGGAAAAGTACATTATTGCAGCCGAACGCATCGCGGGAAGCGCAATCGGGGCGACCCCTTTGCCGAAGAAGCCCGTAGAAGCCGAATACCACACCAAGCACAAGACCGTGCGGCGGCTGGACGTCAGCACCATCGAAGCAACGCATCGCATTGAATGGGACGGAGAATACAGCATTCGCATCGGAATGCCAGGCGAACGCGCTCCGGACGGGAAACCGGTGACACTGGGATTCTGGATGGACGGCAAGCCGCTGCATTCGATGCTAGTCGAGACCAAGCCGTCGAAGCTGGAGTACTTTGAGCCTTACTCAGATGCCGAGCTACGTCTAGTGCTTCCTGCCGGCGACCATGTTTTCCGCGCTGGCTTTATCGATGATGAGTTTGCGAAGAGCCTTTCTGAAAAGGATGCGTTCAATAACAAGAAGAACAAGTTTCTCAGCTCGATCAGTTTTGTCGGGCCTTTCCCAGCCAAGATCGACAAAGCAAGCCGCAGGAAGATCCTCATTTGTGACCCGAATTCCGGCGAGGCTTGTGTGGACAGAATCCTATCCGAGCTGGCACGACGGGCCTATCGCCGGCCTGTGACAAAAACAGAAGTGGCTGCGCTCACGAAGTTCGTGGCGCTAGCAAAGGCTGAGGGTCAAACCGTGGAACAGGGCATCCAGCTGGCGATTCAGGCCATTCTGGTTTCGCCGCATTTCCTCTTCCGCATCGAGCGTGACCTGGACCCGAACGATGCATCGAAGGTGCACAAGATTTCGAACCTGGAGCTGGCCTCGCGACTCAGCTACTTTTTCTGGAGTTCGATGCCAGACGAGGAACTGCTGCGCTTGGCCGAAGCCGGAAAGCTGCGTGCGCCTGGCGTGCTCGAAGCACAGGTGAAACGGATGCTGGCTGACGAGCGGGCTGCGTCGCTGGCTGACAATTTCGCTGGCCAGTGGCTGGAAACTCGCAACCTGGACAGCGTCACACCAGACCCGAAGAAGTTTCCTGAGTGGGGGCCAGAGCTCCGTGATGCGATGAAGACTGAGACTCGGATGTTTTTTGAGTCCCTATTGCGCGAGAATCGTTCTCTTTCAGACTTCCTCGATGCGAAATACACCTTCTTGAATGAACGGCTGGCCAAACATTACGGCATTGAAAATGTCAAAGGACCTGATTTCCGGCGGGTGGATCTCACTACGGACCAACGCGGCGGGATTTTGAGCCACGCCAGTATTCTCACCGTCTCGAGTTATCCGACACGCACTTCGCCGGTAATTCGTGGCAAATATGTGCTGCAGAACCTCTTGGGAGCACCGCCCCCATCTCCGCCCGGAGATGTGCCGACTCTGGACGAAGAGGCCGTAGGCAATGTGGGTTCCTTGCGACAGCAGTTGGAGAAGCACCGGAGCGATCCGAACTGTGCTTCATGCCACAGCCGGATGGATGTTCTGGGCTTTGGATTGGAAAATTATGACGCTACTGGCAAGTGGCGAACCGTGGACGGAAAGTTTCCATTAGACGTCAGTGGTACTTTTCCGAACGGGAAGTCTTTCTCCACGCCTGCGGAGATGAAGGTGTTGTTGAAGGATGATCTTCCCGAATTTGCTCGATGCCTTATTGAGAAAATGCTGACATACTCTCTGGGACGCGGTTTGGAGCGGTATGACAGGAAGACCATCGAGGCGATTCACAACAAACTGGCAGCTTCTGGATATCCGTTTCAGACCCTGGTATACGAGATCGTTCAAAGCCTGCCGTTTCAGTCGCGGCGCGGGGAAGTTGGAAATGTATCGAAGTCAGAGAGGATAATAAAACCCAAGGAGGTAGCACGACGATGATCACGGGCAAAGCACTGCCGCGACGAACCTTCCTGAAAGGCATGGGCACAGCTATCGCACTTCCTTTTTTGGATGCCATGACTCCGGCTCTGGCTTCCAGTCGTAACGTCGGCAAACCTCCGGTTCGCATGGGATTTGTTTATGTGCCGAATGGCATGGATGTGCGCCATTGGAACCTGGATTATGAGGGCAAGCTCGGCAAGTTATCCCGCATTATGGAACCGCTCGAGCGGCATAAGAACGATCTCCTTGTGTTTGGCAACCTGACACACAACAACGGGCGAGCTCTGCTCGATGGGCCTGGCGACCACGCGCGCTGTTGTGCCAACTACCTGACCGGCCTGCAGCCGCGCAAGACGCTGGTTGATATCAAGGCAGGCATTTCCATGGATCAGATTGTTGCCAATCACATCGGAAAGCAGACGCAATTCCCATCGCTCGAGATGGGCATGGAAGACGCCCGGCAAGCCGGCGACTGTGACTCCGGTTACTCTTGCGCCTACACGAACAATCTGGCTTGGAGAAGTGAGACACAACCACTGCCTCCAATTCTGGATCCGCGGGCCTTCTTCGAGCGGCTCTTTGGGGCGGATGCCGGGCTCACTCCGGAGGCTCGCGCCCAGCGTAACCGGTTCCGGCGCAGCATCCTCGATTTTGTGACGGAGGACACTCGAAAGCTCCAGACCAGCCTGGGCCCCACGGACAAGCGCAAGCTTGAAGAATATCTGTCGTCCATCCGCGAGATCGAGCGCCAAATCGAGAGAGCTGAGAAAGACAACGCTCAAATCGATCCAGGCATGGAAAAGCCCTATGGCGTTCCGGCCAATTTTGCCGAACACTTCAAACTGATGACCGATATGCTGACGGTTGCCTTGCAGGCGGACCTCTCGCGGATCTTCACTTTCCTCGTCACACGTGAGGGCACGTCAAGGCCCTATCGTGAGATCGGCATTCCCGACGGGCATCACCCGTTGACCCACCACCGCAACGATCCCGCGCTGATGGAGAAGGTGTCGCAGATCAATACGTACCACGTACAGCAATTTTCTGCCTGGCTCGACCGGCTGAAATCCATCAAAGAGGGCGACTCCACTCTGCTCGACAACTCAATGATTGTCTACGGCGCAGGGCTCTGCGATGGCAACCGCCACAATCACGAAGACCTGCCCACGCTGATCGCCGGCCGCGGCGGCAACCACATCACGACTGGCCGACGCATGGTTGTCCGCAAGGAAACGCCGATGTCGAATCTCTTTCTGACTATGATGGACCGCATGGGTGTTCACCCAGAGCACTTCGGGGACTCGACTGGCAGGTTGGAGGGATTGGATTTGAGCTAAAGGATGCCGGCAATCGGATTCCTGAATCCAGTTCGATAAGCAGCAGAGTTGGCTGTTCCAGCGAGGTCTCAGTAAAGCCCGCAACCGAGACGGATGCGGGCTTCGCTGTTTCTGGGAAGCTCAGCTTGCTCCAACTCGGACGATCATAAGCATCCAGGCTGCGTGAGGAATCTGTGAAACATTGTCCAAGTCGAATAACGCCGACTCTAAGCATCTTTCATTGCGTTGTCCATGGCCTTATCGGAATGAGTCGCGCTCCCAGGCTCCAAACCTTCCAGTGGGCGAGTATGACGAGTGTTGATTCAGGAACACGAGGGATGTAGAAGAATGCTCGTATCACGAATCTTTCTTGGTATTTGCTGCTGGAGGAGCCTCCTCATGTTTGGCACACCGATTCTGCAAGTTGGCGACCTTGCGCCGGAGCTCAAACTCAAAGATCAGAATGGGAACTTGGTTTTTCTGAGAGATTTTGCCGGGAAAAAATGGGTCGTACTCTACTTCTACCCAAAGGACGACACACCGGGCTGCACCAAAGAGGCTTGCAACTTTCGCGATGCGTCCGAGCTTCTGGATCGGTTCAATGTTCAGGTTCTGGGGGTTAGCGTTGACAGCCGCGAATCGCATCAGACCTTTGCCAGGAAGCTCAAATTGAGGTTCCCGCTCCTGGCCGATCCTGACCGGAAGGTCACAAAAGCCTACGGCGCTCTGGCCTTCTACCGGCTTGCCCGGCGCACGACATTCATCATCGACCCGGAGGGTAGGATCCGAAAGGTGTTTCCCCGTGTAGACCCGAAAACTCATACAGGCGAGGTTGTGGCAGCACTAGAAGCACTGCAGGGCTCCGGGCCGTGACGCAGAATCTCGCAACATGCCGTCCCTGGTCACAGACTGCCAAGTTGAGAGTAACGCAGAATCTGCCAGCAATCTCACGGGAGATTGCCGTCTCTTCAACATCTTCTGCAGGTTTGTCGTTTCCCAAATCCGGCGGGTCGCACCAATGCAGTCTATTCTCGCACCTTCGTGGGTGCGCCGCATTTTTCTGTTGCTGTGAGCAGCATTCCATTTTCTAATGAGGGTTCTCAAAACGGCGAATGCTGCCGCTCTTGCAGTTCAATTTGACGATTTGTGGGTGAGGATGGAAAACTGGACGATTCAAGACTCGCTCGACTGCTACAACATTAAGAACTGGGGCAAGGACTATTTTTCGGTCAATGAGAAAGGGCACGTCACTGTGCATCCTGACAAACGCCCGGACCACTCCATTGACCTCAAGGAACTCGTCGATCAACTCCAAGCACGTGGCATTGGACTGCCCATCCTTATTCGCTTTACCGACATCTTGAAGCACCGTCTCGGCGAGATCCACGACGCCTTCAAGAATGCCATCCAGGAGTTTGAGTATCAGGGCAAGTACAGCTGCGTCTACCCCATCAAGGTCAACCAGCAGCGCCACGTTGTAGAAGAAATTCTTGGTTTCGGCAGTGCTTATAACTTCGGCTTGGAAGCAGGTTCAAAACCGGAGCTCCTGGCTGTGCTCGCCATTACCAACGGCAAGGACGTTCCTATTATCTGCAATGGATTCAAGGACGATGAATTCATCGAAACGGTGATTCTGGCCCAGAAGATTGGCAAGAACATCATTCCTGTCGTCGAGAAATTTACCGAGCTGGAACTCATCGCCAAATACGCAGAAAAGTTGCAGGTCAAACCGCAGATTGGCGTTCGCGTGAAACTGGCCAGCAGGGGCTCAGGGCGGTGGGAATCGTCAGCGGGATATCGTTCCAAGTTTGGCCTGACGATCACCGAAGTTCTGGGCGCGCTGGATTATCTGTGCCAGCGGCAGATGGCAGACTGTCTGAAGCTGCTCCACTTTCACATGGGCAGCCAGGTGACAAACATTCGCAAGATCAAAGAGGTGGTGACGGAAGCTGCTCGCGTGTATGTCGAGCTGCAGCGGGGCGGCGCCGGGCTTGAATACATCGATGTGGGAGGCGGACTCGGGATTGATTACGACGGCTCTCAGTCCAACTTCGAATCATCAGTCAACTACACCCTGCAGGAGTATGCCAACGATATCGTGTTTCGTTTGAAGTCGATTTGCGATGAGGCGGAAGTCAAACATCCCACAATCATTTCTGAATCCGGGCGGGCGGTCGTGGCGTATCACAGCGTGCTGGTGTTCAACGTCCTGGGGGTTTCAGGTTTCGATGGTTTTGTCACGCCCGACTCCGTTCCGGAAGATGCTCCTCAACCACTCACTGACCTGTTTTGGACCAGCCGGAACATCAACAAGAAAAACTTCGTGGAGGCTTACCACGACGCACTGCAGCTGCGCGAAGACGCAATGAATCTGTTTAATCTCGGATATCTCACCCTCGAGCAGCGCAGTGTCACGGAGAGTCTATATTGGACGATCTGTGGCAAGGTGCTGAAGCTTGTCGATGAACTGGATTACGTGCCTGACGAGTTGAAGAATCTAGAGAGCCTCATCTCCGACACCTACTTTTGCAACTATTCGATTTTCCAGTCCATGCCCGACAGCTGGGCCATCCGGCAGCTGTTTCCGGTGCTGCCCATTCACCGGTTGACGGAAAGACCGACACGGCGGGCGATCCTCGCCGATATCACTTGTGATTCTGATGGCAAGGTCGACCGCTTCATCGATCTGCACGACGTGAAGAAGGTCCTAGCGCTGCATCCCTATAGCGGCGAAGCGTATTACCTGGCTGTGTTTCTGGTGGGCGCTTACCAGGAGATCCTGGGCGACCTGCACAATCTGCTGGGCGACACGAACGCGGTGCATGTGAGTTTGGAGTCGGACGGTGAGGTCAGCGTGGATCACGTTGTCAAAGGGGATACCGTGCGTGAGGTGCTGAACTACGTCCAATACAACGCCGACGAACTGCTTTCGCTGATGCGCCGTGACGTGGAGCGAGCTGTCCGCGACAAAAAGATCACCCTCGAAGAGTCAGCCTTGTTCCTGCGGTTCTACGAATCTGGCCTCCACGGATACACCTACCTCGAAGAAGCCCATACACGATAGTTGAGGCACTGAGCTCGCGCTAAGAGGGCAAGGCGCGGGTGGCTGGCTTTGCGTGACTTCCTATGCCGGAAACGGCCAGATTCGCTCTGCTGTTCTTCCGAGAACCCACCGCTTGTCTTCGAAGCTGAGAAACTTCAACTCGTCCCGCACCAGCGACAGGGCTTGGGCATAGCTGCAGAAGGGCTCGAGCATCGGCCAATCGGTTCCCCACATCAAGCGTCTTGGCCCAAAGACATCGTAGAGCCGATGCACCATGTCGTGAGTATCGGTGTATGGGTATGGCTGTTTTGACAGTCGCCACATGTGTGAGATCTTGACAAAAACACGCGGATACCGGGCTAAAGCGAGAAGCTTCTGCAGCTCTTCAGGTTGGTCAATGGGACAGTCGGCCATGTGGTCAATCATGACATCGAGATCAGGATGCCGCTCAATGAGCTTTCCGACATCCGGCAGTCGGCGGGTCGAAGTCAGCACAGTCATCACAGTCTTCAGATCCTGCGCGCGCTTCCAAAGTGGCGGCATTAGCGGCCCGCGAATCCAGTCGCCCTCGGGTCCATCGGCAGGGCTGAGACGCACTCCTGCAAAGCCCGGCGTCCGGCTCAGCCGGCTGAGGTCGTCAGGTGCGGCCGGACTCTCCGGGTTCACGCGGCAAATCCCTCGAAAGATTCTGGGATGCTGCTTGAGTACGTCCAGCATGTAGCTGTTATCCCAGCGATAGTAGATAACATGGATCAGCAACGTTTTCGCAACGCCGTTCGCCTTCATGAGTTCGAGCAGTTTCTCGGGCAGTGCGTCTTGATTCGGTGGGTTAGTCGTTTCCTTAGCCCACGGATATCTGGGGTCGGATTTCCAGAGATGCACATGAGTATCGATGATCCCGATACTTTCCGTGGAAGCAGACAACAAGCGTTGCGTACCTAGAGTGGAAGAGCGCGGCGGCAGCAGCAGTGCGGAAGCAGGAAACGCCAAACGGCCAAGTTCTTCCAGGTACTGGCGACGAGACAGTCTTCGCGGCATCAGGACCTCCCCTGGCTGTTAAGCAATCGTCGGAGACACCACAGCGTTTGTACGAGTCGAGGCCCGTGATCTCGGCCAGGTTCATCGTGGCAGGCTGCAGCAGCGGAATTGGGACTTAGCTTCCCTGGGTGGGCTGGCCTAGCTACACGTCGCAAATCCGAAATGCCTGAGCGAGTGAGGTCATCGGATCGCGTTTGGGAATGAACTCTTGAGCCAGGTACCCTTTGAATCCCTTCTCTACAATTGCCTTGCAGACGGCGGTGTAGTTCAATTCCTGAGTTTCATCAATCTCGTTGCGGCCCGGGTTTCCGCCGGTGTGAAAGTGGGCCAGATACTCGAAGTTGTCCTGAATCGTGCGGATGACGTCCCCTTCCATAATCTGCATGTGATAAATGTCGTAGAGCAACTTGAAGCGCGGTGAGCTAACTTTCTTGACCAGTTTGACGCCCCACTCGGTGTGGTCGCACATGTAGTCCTTGTGATTCACCTTGCTGTTCAGCAGTTCCATGCAGACATTGATGCCCTTCTGCTCCGCCAGTCCCACAATCCGCTTGAGGCCAACGACACAATTCTCCAAGCCTTCCTCATCAGACATGCCGTTGCGGTTGCCGGAAAAACAGATGACATTGGGAATGCCCGCTTCAGCGGCCAGTTCGATGTGTCTGGTGAGATTGGCCACGCGGCTATCGTGATTTTCCTTCCTGTTGAAACCAATTGGAATCTGGTCTGCGCCAGAACCCATGGCGCAGGTCAGGCCATACTTCTTCACAATCGGCCACTCTTCCGGAGTTAACAGCTCGACGGATTTGATCCCGATTCTGGCCGACTCCGCCGCCAGTTGCTCGAGCGTCATGTCTCGGTAGCACCACTTACAGACAGACTGGTTGAGGTTATTGTTAGCCTTGACCGGAGGGGCTGCTGAAAGCGAGCGCCTCGAAGGGATGACGCTTGCGGCAACTCCGGCAGCAGCTGCTTTCAAAGCCGTCCGGCGGCTGAGGATCTTGGTTCTTGACATAACGACTCCTTGGTCGACCGAATGAGGGAAAAGAGAACTCCCGCCCGTGCTTCTTCCGTCGGAAGACAAGCAAGAGCAGTTCAGCTGAGGTGTTCCTCAAAAATATATCACTGTGAGAGGAGGCGGGAAACAAGTAGTTACCCGGGAGTCCCCGTGCCGCCAGCGAGACACCGCCAACACGAAGGCCATCGGAGACCGGCACCGCGCTGGGCGAGAGAGGAGCGAGTTCGGCTCTGGGCTCCCAGTAGTCTCAAGCTCCTGGATAACCCCCCCGGGACGGGACGAGGAATCGCAGACTCTCCTGGGAGAGTAGCACCCAGAGACCATAGATCCCGAGCGCAGTCCCGAAGGGGATGCTCAGCAGGTGAAAGGCTGAAACTATGATGGCTAGAATGCGCGACCAGGGCCTAAACTTGAGCAACCCAATGCCGGCTACAATCGCTGGAACAGACAGTAGCAGCAGAAAGAGCGAAATGGCCCCGCCAACCAAACCGATAATGGGCAGCGCGATGGCCGCATCCGGCTCGTGGCGTGTTGCCGTCTGTATGATGCCGAGCGCGCCACCGAAGATGAGCAGCACCACTAACCCCCCGAGCGCTCCCATCGCGCCCCAGACAATGTTCAGCACTCCGACAATCTTGATGTGTTGTTCCACGTTCGCCTCCATAAGGTACCGCTGGGTTGCCTCCGACACTTCCAGGCCATATTCTCGGTTATGCTCAGTCTACGCGCAAGGTCGGGGCCTGGTTCCCTTGATTCTTGCTTTTTTTCATTCCGAACCCTCTATACCCTAGGGCGTTAGGATTCGGTATTATCATTTCCATGCAAGCTGCTTTCACTGCTTTGCGAGCATTCACCTTTGCAGCCGGGTTCCTCCTGCTCTGGCTTTGGGTCGGTTTGCGCCTTCGCTCTCTGGACCTCTATTTAGGGGCCCGCCTACCCGGCTGGACTGCAGCGCTGGGAATTCTTTGTTTTCTTGTTGGAGGCAGCCTGGTGCTCACCTGCATGGTCCTGTTCATCGTTCAAGGGCACGGAACGCCAGCCCCTTTCGATGCTCCCAGGAGGTTCGTCGCAATCGGTCCCTACAAGATTGTTCGTAACCCGATGTACATCGGTGGCCTGACGCTACTCGTCGGCTTGGCCCTCTTCGAACACTCCAAATCGATCCTCTTCTTCTGCCCGGTCTGGTTTCTCCTTGCGCACGCGTTCGTCGTCTTCTACGAGGAACCCAGCCTGGCAGAGAAGTTCGGAGGTACGTATCAAGGATATTGCAAAGCCGTACCCAGATGGATTCCGACATGGTGACCACGAATTGTAGAGGTTAGGCCGGTCCGCCCAAGTACCAGCAGGACACAACGTGTGAGGTTGAGGCTTTGAGAAAGTCTCAACCCCAAAATGATCTTTGTGGAGCGATTGTTCCTTGCCCCTTGAGATCGAGAAGGCAACGACCTACTTAATCTGGAGACTGTTCCGCCGTCAAACCGACCTTCCTCGAGGCGCCGAATCTCAGATACAGCGCAGGCATGAGGAAAAGATTGAGGGCGGTGGACGTGACCAAGCCGCCCACGATTACGACGGCCATGGGGTGCTCGATCTCGTGACCGGGTTGGTTGCCAGTCATTACTATGGGGAGAAGCGCCAGAGCCGTAGCCAGGGCGGTCATCAGAATCGGCGACAATCGCTCCTCAGAACCGCACAAAACAAGTTCACGGCTCAGAGCTTGTCCCTCCTCCAATTCAAGATGCCGGTAGTGGCTGATCAGCATGATGCCGTTGCGCGCGGCGATGCCCAGAACCGTCACGAACCCGACCAGAGATCCCAGCGATAGGACGCCACCACTGACAAAAGCGCTGAGCACGCCGCCGACTAGCGCAAATGGAAGACTGACGAGGATCAGCAACACGAGCCGGGCAGAACGGAAGTCCGCGTGTAAGAGCAGAAGAATTCCGAGCAGCGAGAGTCCGGAGAGCGCCATTAAACGGTTTCGCGAATGCTGCCGCGCCGCGTATTCGCCGAGAAATTCTGGATGATAGCCCCGATCGAAAGACAGAGCTTTCACTTTGCCTTCAATCTCGCGAGCTACGCTGCCGAGGTCACGGCCGCGCACGTCACAGGTGACATCGATGCGGCGTGAGGCTCCTTCGCGCTGGATGACGTTAGGCGTTGGCGCAACTTGGATGTCGACCACATCACCTAGCAGAACGTCCCCGCCCGAGGGCACATCGATGCTGACAGTGCGTAGAGCTTCCATGTTGTTTCGTACCTTCGGGACGCCCCAAACGACCACGTCGAAGATTTTCTGTTCATCGTAAAGTTCTCCCACCTTGGTTCCTTTCACCAAGGTAGTTGCTGCCCGGCGGACGGCGCCCGGCGTCAAGCCGAATCGCTGCGCGGCTTCTGGACGCAGCCGGATTTCCAACTGTGGCACCAGCACTTGAGGCTCTATCTTGAGATTGACCACTCCTGCGATGCCATTGATGGTCTGACCGATTTCGGCAGCCTTCTCCCGCAACTTCTCCAGGCTTGGGCCGTACAGACGTACGACGACAGTGGCTCCAGCTCCCGTCAAAACCTCCTTGATCCGTTCCTTCAAATAGGTGAGCAGGTCACGGTAGAGGCCTGGGTAGCCGTTGACTACCTCCTGGATGCGGGCCACTGTGGGCTCGTAAGGCACCTTGGGATCAATGCTGATCCATAGCTCCGTAAAGTTCGGCCCGACCACTTCGTCGGCCACCTCGGCACGGCCAATGTGGGCGCCGAAATTCCTCACACCTGGGATCGAGCGCAATTCCTGGCTTGCTCGCACCGTAATACGCTGCATGGCTTCCAGTGAGGTCCCCGGCTTCTCCACCCAATGCATCAGAAAATCGTGCTCCTTGAAATTCGGCAAGAACTCTTCCCCCAAGAGGGAAAAAGTGATGGCCGTCAGAGCGAACACAACCACCAAGGATACAGTCGCCCACATTGGCCGGCTGACCAGCTTGGGGAGAAAGGCCCGATAGTGCCGCTTGAGCCAGAGAGCCAGTGGCGCCTCGCGGGGGCTCGTATTGGCCGCGCGGGGCAACAACAGCAACGACAATGCCGGAGTGAGCGTCAATGCTACTCCGAGAGAGGCCAGCACAGCCAGCACGTAGGAGGTTGCCAGTGGGCGAAAGAAGGAACCTGCCAGCCCGTCGAGCAAGAACACTGGCAGAAAGACCAGAACCACGATCAGTGTGGCATAGACAATGGCGCTTCGAACCTCCAGTGAGGCTTTGAGTACGACCTGAAAGGACGATTCTGGCTGTTGGGCCCAACGGTTGAGCCGAAGCCGCCGCATAATATTCTCAACATCAATGATGGCGTCATCCACCACTTCGCCGAGCGCGATGACAAGACCGGCCAGGACCATGGTGTTGATGGTCATGCCACAGTAATGCAGGACGAGTGCGGCTGCCACCAGCGAGAGTGGGATAGCCAGCAGGCTGATAAGGGCCGTCCGCCATTCGAAGAGAAAGGCTGCCAGAATAGCGACCACCAGCAGGCATCCAACAAGCATGGCCCGATTCAGATTGGCAAGCGCCATTTCGATGAACGTTGCCGGACGGAAAATGGTCGAGTCGATCTCCACGTCCTTTAGCCCTGGCTTCAGTGCGTCGAGAGCCGCCTCGACGTTGTGCGTGACTTCGAGTGTGTTGCCTTGCGGTTGCTTTTCTACGATGAGCAGCAATCCTGGACCATCATTGATGACAGCATCTCCAATGGGCGGAGGAAAGCCTTCAACGACCTCGGCCACGTTGCCGAGCAGAAGCGGGGCCCCGCCACGGAAGGCGAAGGGAATGGCCGCGAGGTCTTGCAGTTCCGACACGCTTGAAAGATGGGTGACGGCCAGTCGTTGATTGGGCGTATCGAGAAAGCCACCCGCTGCTGGAACCACGGAGTCACGCGCCGTTCGCAGCACCTCATCCAGCGTGATTTGATGAGCGCGCAGCCGGTCCGGGTCCACCAGCACCTGGAATTGCCGGTCGCGCTCTCCCCAGATGGCCACATTGGCCACGCCGGGGATGGCCATCAGCCGGGGACGGATCGTCCAGCGGGCCAGGGTAGTGAGTTCCATCTGGGAAAGGACCTTGGATGAGACTCCAATCTTGAGCACGCGGCTGGTCGAGGAGAGCGGTGAGAGCATGACAGGCGCATGGGCCAGAGTGGGCAGCTGCCCGGCGAGGGTGGTCAGACGCTCCTGAACAAGTTGCCGTGCCTGCATCAGGTCGGTGCCCTCCTGGAAAATCAGAACCACCGACGAAAGACCAAGCACGGACTTCGAGCGCAGCGTCTTGAGCCAAGCGGTGCCGTTAAGTGTGTTTTCAATCGGCGCTGTCACCAGACTCTCTACTTCTACGGTCGATAGTCCCGGCGCTTCGGTCTGGATCTCCACCAGCGGCGGCGCAAACTCTGGAAAAACATCGAGCGGCGTCGTGCGCACGATCTGGATGCCTGTCACCATCAAAACGACAGCCAGAGCAATTACAACGACACGAAGCTGCAACGAGGTGGAAACGAGCCAGTTCATCATAGCGACTAGTGGTCACTGGCGAGCGGCCAGGAGGATTGTGGGAGTTTGGAGTGCGAGCTTGCTAAGCTTGCTCCCGCTTTGCGTCTGGAGCAGCTCTCCACAGTCTAGCTTGCCAGGCGCAAACTCGAGCCTACCCGTGGGCGGCCTGGTATCCCACTGTTTTGCAGCGCCGAACTGGAGAGCCAGCAAACTGGCACGAGCCACCGCCCACCCCTGCTTGTTTTACTTTCCTGATCCAAACTCAGTCCCAAAAAGTTCAGCGGCCCCAGTTGCGACGACCTTAGTGCCCACTGCCGGGCCACGACTCAACACGGCATCGGAGCCAACCACATGACGCACTTCAACTCGCCGGCGCACGAAAAGCTGTGGAGCGCTGTTTTCGTAAAGCCAGGTGCCGCCGTAAGTGTCGAACAGGATAGCCGACCAGGGAACTACCAGACCCTCTTCTGACCCGCGCAGCGACAGCGTCACACCCACGCGCTGCCCCGGGCGCAGATTGCCATTGGGGTTGGAGAGCTCAAAGAACAGGTCGGTCGTGGCGGTGTTGGGGTCCGCCGATGGCGGCGCGGCCACCGCTTTCGCCATACGCGCGACGGAGCCTGCAGTGTCTGCCAGCCCGTGAATCCGCGCGCCCTGTTGTTGCTCGATGGAAGTCAACTCGCCAACGTAAACGGGAACACGGATCCAAACCGAATTCAAAGAGACGATCTCGAACAGCGGCATGCCACCGGAAACCGTCTGTCCGGGACTCGCGTGCACCTTGTGCATGATTCCTGCTTGCGGCGCGGTCAGGACCATCGGGACATCCGATTCGAGCGGGGCCTGCCGGATCCGATCCAGCCGCAACCGCGCAGTCTTCACGGCCTCTTCGGCAACGGCCAAGTCTTCGCGTGCCTGCTCAGCGGCGCGTTGGCTTCCTGCCCTATCCCGGAGAAGCTGCTCGGCGCGTTCGGCTCTGAGCTTGGCGGCCTGAAAGCGCGTCTCCGCCAACGCCAGCCCGCTTTCCGCTTGCGCCTGTAAATCGCGTTCCGGGCTCAATAGGGGCAAGAGCCGGCAGAGGACTTGTCCCTGGTTGACCGAGAGGCCCCCTACTGGAGCCGTACTTTGAGAATTTGCCAGCAGGGTTCCAGCAATCGGGGCAGATACGACAATGGTGCGCCCGGCAGGGACCACAACCTCGCCACCGAACGTTCGGCTGCGATGGACTCTCTTGACTACAACGGGTGTGGTGCTGATGCCCAGCCGCCTCTCAGCCTCCGGGGAAAGCGTCACCGTCGTGAGGTCCGCCTCCTTGACGGCATTTTGAACCTTCGCGGCAGGCGTGGACTTCGGGCTGTCGGCCTCCTGTGTCCGGACGCAACTGGAAAGGCCCGCCAGCCAGAGCAAAATCGCGAGTCTTCCTGTTCGTCGGTGGGCTGAACCTACGGAGAAGTTGCTTGGCATTTGAGGTATCTGCTTTTTGGCAGGACTGTCGTACCCCTAGAATTAGAGGCGGAGTTCGGTTGTCAATTCACTTCACGAATTGCTACCCAGCTTCTTTCCCACGCTGCGCTGGAACTGGGCTGCAGCTCGGTGGAGCGAAACTTTTGCCTCTGCTTCGCGCAGTCGGGCATCGGTTAGACGCCGAGTGGATTCGAGCACGAACAAATAAGAGACATCGCCAGCGGCATAAGCCTTTTGGGACTGGCCGAGGTTCTCCTGGAGAGGAGGCAAGATCTGGCGTTGCCAGGCCCTGAGCGACTCCAATGCCTGCAAGAACAGCGTGTGAGCCTCTTGCACCTCCAGCACAATCCGCTGACGCACCATCGCATAGTGACGGGCAGCCCGTTCAACCTCGGCTTCAGCCCGCGTAACGCCACCCTGGTTGTGATTGAAAAAGGGAAGTTCGAGCTGAAGTCCTGGGCCAGCTTCGAAGCCTCTTTGCCCTCGGCTATTGGTGTCAATCATCGCCGAAATCGCCATGATCCTGGAATGCTCCCACTTGGCTCGTGAACCGGCGGCCTCGATTCCGAGCTCTGCAGCCCGCAGGTCCGGCCGTGCGGCCAACGCCTGCTTGATGAGCAGATCGAGTTTCTCTGGCACTGGTGGTTCTTCGGCTGTCGGGGCAATTTCGAATGGGATCTCGTCCATGCCTAACCCTAGCAAAGAGCGAAGCCGGTCTCTGGCCAAGATGACCTCATGTTTGAATCGGGTCGCCTGCTCCTCCGCAAGTCGGGCATCCGTCTGGGCCTGACTGGTTTCCAGTTCACTGACGTCGCCAGCGCGCAGACGTGCTTCGACAAGTTCTGCAATTTCCGCTCGTTCCTGCACTGCCTGGGTCGCGATGCTTGCCCGTTCTTTCGCAAAAACCAGGTCCGCGTAGCCCACCTGAACATCACGGACCAAGTTAAGGCCATTTTGCACGAGACCTTCAGCTACCCGATCAAGGTCGAGCCTGGCGGCAGCGACACGTCGGGGCCTCTGCCACAAGATCTCGATGGGGAAGATTGCAGTCGTCTCCATCTGTTTCGGTCCAATCGGAAAGAGCAGCGTCAGCAGTGGGTTTCGAAGCAGACCGGCTTCCAGCAAATCTGCCCGTGCAAAACCCAGAGCCGTCAGATCCGTCTGAAAGGCCGCGTTGTTCCAAAGAGCAATTGCGACTGCTTCGTCTTCGGTAAGGCCATCGGCCAGATCCACGCCGGGCGGTATTGTTGGCACGCTGAGTCTCGGTGGAGAGGCCAAGCCGTGGCCGGTTCGTTCTTCAATACCTTTGGATACTGGTGAAGTGATTTGGCGGGAATGAGCCACACATCCAGCCATGGTCGCGGCCAGGATGGCCAAGAGAATGGTGCTGATGCGGGTTCTCATCGGAAGTCTAGAGTGAAACAATTCTCGTCTGCATTGGCCGCATTCAAGGGGTTTCATGCGATCAGAGCTCTCAAAGCTTGCCCCCTTTGCCATCCAGACGTGATCGGGATACTTGCACGGTCCAGACAAAGAAGCATAGCAGATCGCTGTGCCTCCCAGGAACACCAGCTGTTCATCCGGATCGCGAAGGAGTTCGATTGAAGCAATCGCTCTTGTCAGGTTCTGGCTGTTCAGATCCTCTAAGATGTTCTCACCACATCCTAGCCAAAGTCTGAGCTTGGCCTTGGCATGGCTGCGTCGGGAACCTAGTTGTTACTTCGGACGGCTGCCTATGCCTACAGCAGATTTGTGCTCTGCGGCTGCAGCTAGGACTTGTTCGGCTCGGCCGGAATTTGCGAATCTAAGAAACAGCCGATGCGGAGAGAGTGAAGAAATCAATTTGAAGACGGCCGAAACCGTGGCGGGAAGAAGTTTTATCGAAGGTTGGTCGGGGCGAGAGGATTCGAACCTCCGACCCCCTGGTCCCGAAATAGCACGCACATGATTTATCAACAAGTTACGCTTTGTAAAGAAACGATTTATTGCGGGTCTTCGGCTACCTGTGTC
>Ga0187893_10003101_pt1 | contig 34641 bp, 31 predicted proteins | sample MA1701074metaG_FD_139574 | JGI IMG/M metagenome (GOLD analysis project Ga0187893, IMG submission 139574) | White microbial mat communities from a basaltic lava cave in the Kipuka Kanohina Cave System on the Island of Hawaii, USA - MA170107-4 metaG ...
CCCGGCTCGGACATCGAGGGGCTGGCTGTCCGCAAAGCCTGCCAGGAATAGATTTACACACACACACTATTTTTTCATCAGATTGCTGGAGGGCCGGTTTACACAAAAATCTGTACACCCCCCATCAGGCAATTATAAAATTTTCAGACTGCATGTCTTTGCATCCTGCTCGCGAAATCTCTTCACTTCAAATCCAAAGCTATTATCGTTTGTCGGTCGCGCACATAAAGCTTCGTCCCCACGAGCCTAGGTGCAATCCCTGCTCCGGAGGTGAAGCGAGAATCAAATGGCCGTCTTCATCAACCACGTTGACTCTCCTCATTGATGCTGAGTGAAGAATTTGGTCATAACTTTCCAGCCCTCGTCGAATTTGTAAAGGGCGAGATAATCCGTGTACTCAAGTTTCCCGTTACGAAAGATTTCGATTTTTGCCACCGCCGTATAGCCCGTCACATCTATCGACTTGAATTCATGCTTATAGCGGTTCTTCTCATCTGAATTCGTCGTTGAGCTTTTCCGAGCGCGCACGGCTTTCAGGCGTTCTATCCATTGCTCCAAAGATAGTTTATCGATCTTATTTCCGCTGAGAACATACATGTTGAATTCAGGATGGAACCCCTCCTTAAGGTCATCGATGTCTTTACCGTAATACAGAACATCTATGTAACACGTTTCAACGATGTTGCGGATCGCTATTTTGTCTTTTGCGATTTCGGTTTCGCTCTGTTGAAATGGAAAGCCTATTGAAGCAAACTGAAACATCAATGCGATTGCAAACGTCTTCATACCGCTCCTTCAGGATACCGGTCAATTCTTTTCCCTGATCGCGAAAACATGATGCTGCCCGCGAATGATCAATATACCTTCGGAAATAGCAGGCGTCGCAATGACAACTTCGCCAACGGGGTTGCTCGCCAGCAGTTCATAAGTCGCGCCGCCTTTGATGACGAAGACGACTCCATCTTCGCTGGCGAAATAAATTTTCCCGTCTGCCGCAACAGGCGATGCGGCAAAGGCTCCGCCGCCTCCGCCAAGCCTCACGCGAAAGGTCGCTTCTCCTGTCTTTGCATCAAACTGGCTCAATACCCCGTTGTCGGCGCAGACGTAAAGATAACCCCGATAAACGAGCGGCGTGACTATGTGAGGCTTAGCCTGGTTGCGCCACGCGATGCTGCTAGATTCTCTCGCAATCGTTCCGCTCGCGCCTGCTCGAAGTGCATAAAAAATCCTTTGCCCGTGAGAACTGCCGCCGCCGAGATAGATCAATCCTTCGGACACGACAGGCGTGGGAATCTTCACGTCCGTGCCATCCGTAAGCCGCCATAATTCTTTGCCTGTCACGGGGTCATATCCACGATAGAATTTCGTCCCGCTCACGATCAACTCGGCGCGACCGCCGCTCTCATAAATCGTCGGCGTACTCCAGCACGAATCTTCATCTCGCTGCGTGCGCCAGATTTGTTTGCCATCAACTAGATTGAAAGCAGTGATGAATGAGGCGGTTTGAGTATCGCACTGAAGCAGAACGAGATTGCGATAGATGACCGGCGAGCTTGCGAATCCCCAGTGCGCACCCGTATCAGGCGTCCATCCGCCGTCAAGCAACCCGACATCCTGCTTCCACAAAAGCCGCCCATCGAAGTCGTAGCAGTAGAGTCCCTCCGATCCAAAAAATGCGACGACCCGCCTGCCGTCAGTCGCTGCGGTCGAGTTGGCATAGCTGGCCTTGACGTGACGTTTGACTTTCGGCGCGCCTTCGTAAGCGATGCGCTCCCACAAGACGCGACCGGTTTGTTTATCGAGACAGTAGACCCGCCACGAATGCTTCGACAGATCATCGGCTGACGCGGCGGTTTCAGTCAGGCCATGCACGAACGGAGAGTTTTGGTTACTGCTCACGGCAGAGGTGAGAAAAATGCGGTCGCCCCAGACGACGGGGCTTGAATGCCCCAGCCCCGACACAGGAGTCTTCCAGAGAACATTGATGTTTTTCTCTGCGTCCCATCGAAGCGGCGGTCTCTGACCATCGGCAACGCCCGAAGCATTCGGGCCGCGAAACGACGGCCAGTTTTGAGCGTGCGCGGTCGTGACAATGACGCAAAGAATGATCGCAAATCGAAGCTTCATACTCGCCTCACTGCTTCGTCGTCGGAGGCTTTTCGAAAAGAGCAGGATCGATAGAAGGGTCGATCTGAATTTCGTCGACCACAAAACTCAACTCTGCTGTCGGCTCTCCTTTAAACGCGCCGTTTATTTTGAAAGACAGAGTGAGACCCGCGACAGCGCGGAAGTCGGAATAGTATTCTGTGATTTCGCCGACTTCACCATCAGAGTTTCGGCCTCGATACGACAAACTGAGAATGCGGCCAGCGGAGTCGATTCCGACTCGCGCCCTGACGCCGCCGAATTCGACGCCGATTATTTCGACGACTGCCTCGCCCGCTTTGCCCTCTGCGATTCTGTAAGCATTGAAGTCTGATCGCTGGCGCGCACGGAGTATTTCAAGCGGCGTGCAGTGAAAGTTTTTTTCCAATTCCGCGCGCGCGTTCTCGCGGCTCGGAAAAACTCTCTGCTGTTGAATGATGACGAACATCTCTCCCGGCCTGATCACCTGAGCAAAACTATTCCCCGCAGTCGCCCGCTCCTGTCTGACACGATCAGGAAAAAGCTTCGTCAGAATGATCTTCGCTTCCGTCGGCCCGCTCTGCCTCATCACCGTCCCTGTTCGCTTCTCAACATAACCAGCGAGGCTGTCGATCTTGTCTGCCCCACCCATTGACTGAACGGCTTTCGCTATGAGCGCAGCGCCTTTTTTAAGAGCATCGGCAGTCGGAGTGATCGCAGTCGTTTCAGGCTCAAGGTATTTTTCCGGCGCGGCTTCAAACAATTTCAAACACTGTCCGCTGCCGAATATGTAGATGCGGCCTTTGTAAACCGTAAATAGATCGGCGTTGCCATAAACGGAAGGCCCCATCCGCGCGCACGCTCCGTTTAGCTGAACCTCATACCGTGTCGGGTCTTTTTCAAACGTGGCTTTGTTTTCTTCGCTGGCGAAGAGGTATTCGAAATCGCCGCGAATTATCGAGTATTTCTGCTGGCCTATCACGTCCTTGCCCTGTGTCAGCATCACCGGATCGAGACCTTCAATAGCTACCGGAGCCTTGCGTTCCTGCGACTGAGAATTTTGAGCAGATGTTACTCCAACGATCAGGCTCAACAGCAACATTATGATGAATGGCTTTTTCATGACTTGCTCCTTTCTTTAGACAACCGCACGGCTGACCTTCTTGCATTTTGTTGCGTCGAAGAGAGGATCATTTCTTTTTGTGGCGTTCGATGTAATCGAGCGCGAACTTGCGCAGGTGTTCCGCGTTAGGGTGCAGACCGACTCGCCTGGCTTCCTCTTCCGCTTTTTCAAAAGTCCAGCGGTCGCGCAGCACGCGGCGAATCATCCAGAATGCCGCCACGCGAATCGCCGCGGCGCAATGAATGAAGACGGGGCGGTTGCGCGGATCATCGGTTATCTTCAGAAACTCATCCACCTGTTCTTCTTTCGGAGAGAAGTACGCCACCGGAATGTTGAAATATCTCAGCCCCATCTCTTTCGCCTTCGCTTCTTCTTCAGCGACGAAAGGCTCGCTCGTATGGCGGAGATTTATCACGGCTTTGATGCCTTCACTCTTGAGTCGGGCGAACTGCTCCATCGTCGGCTGTCCGGCTGTGCATACCTGCTTATCGATGCGCGTGAAGTTTCGAATCGCATTATCCTGCGCAGATGATTCCGCGAATAGCAGACAGGCGAGAATCACAATAAGAATTTTTCTCATCGCCTTCTCCTTCTAATCGGCTCTCAGAGCCAGTATCGGGTCTATGCCAGTCGCTTTGCGTGCTGGCAAAAAGCAAGCGATGGCAGCCGTGATCAGCAAAACGAAAAAGACTGCAAAGTAGGTGATAAAGTCGGTCGGCTGTACATCGAACAACAACCCGCTCAGTATGCGAGAGAGACCGAGCGCGCCGCCAAGCCCTATAGTCACTCCAACGGTGACGAGCAGCAACCCCTGGCGAGTGAGCGCCCAGATCACTTTTGCCGGAGTCGCGCCCATCGCCATTCTTATCCCGATTTCGTTGGTTCGCTGGCTGACCGAAAGGGCGATGACTCCGGCGATCCCTGCGGTCGTTATCGTCAGAGCGAGACCTGCGAAGAGCAAAAGGAGAGTGGTCATCAATCGAGGCGCTGCGAGGGTTTCGTCTCTCGCCTGCTCAAGAGCGCGGACATCGGTTATAGCGACTTCGGGATCGACTTCGTAAGCAGCGTTTTCCATCTGGCGAGCAAGGTTCATCGGATCGACTGAAGTGCGAACGAGCAGCGCGCGCCCGCCCGGAGTCTGAGCGAAAGGCGTATACAATTCATCGGTTACATCTCGGTCAAGTCCGTATTGCTTCACATCGCCCACGATGCCGACAATAGTGAGCCACGTTTCGCCCTGATCGAGTGAAACCCTTCTGCCTATCGGGTCTTCGTCGCCCCATTGATGTTTCGCCATCGATTTATTGATCAGAGCGACAGGCAGAGATTTCTCGTCGTCGGCTTCGGTGAAGCATCTGCCTTTGATGAGAGGCATTTTCACGGTTTTGAAATAGTCCGGGCTGGCTATTCGAAAATCCGCCTGCTCGACAGGCTCTGACGGCCCGACTAAACGGCCCTCGATTTGAATGTTTCGATTGAACGGTCCGAAGGTGATGCTCGTCTGATTCATCGGGTAGGTCGAAGCTACAGCCGCCGATGACACTCCGGGAGATTCCTGCACTTTTCTCACGAGCCGTGTGAAAAAATCTCGCCTCTGTTCGGGGCGATTGTACTTAGACCAGTTGAGATTGATGTTCATCGTCAGCACGCCCGCGGGATCGAATCCCGGCTCGACCTGTTGAAGACGCAGAAGGCTTCTCACCATCAACCCCGCGCCTATCAGCAGCACGCATGAGACAGCCACCTGCGACACCAGAAGCGCGCTTCTCAAACGATGACGTTTAGGCCCCGCAGTCGTCTGTCCGCCTTCTCGCATCGATGAAGTTATGCTCCCCTTCATCGCAAGCGCAGGCAGCAGCCCGAATAAAATGCCTGTCAGGATGGAAATGATCAGCGTGAAAGCAAGCACCGAAGCATCGATTTCGATCTCGGCGGCTCTCGTCGTGAATCTCGCGGCGAATGCCACGAGCAGATGAAGCCCGAATGCAGCGAACAGAATTCCGACCAGGCCTCCGCCAACGGCGAGCAATGCGCTTTCCGTGAGCAACTGTCTTATCAGTCTGCGGCGGCCTGCGCCTAAAGCAGCGCGGATGGCAAGCTCTCTTTCCCTGCGCATCAGATGGGCGAGCATGAGATTTGCCACATTCGCGCAGGCAATGAGCAGAACCAGACCTGCCGTGCCGAGAAGTATCAAAAGCGTTGGCCGCGCCTCGCGCGTCAACTCTTCTTTCAAGGACATCAGTCCGATTCCATAGCCGCGACTGTCCGGATAAGATTCCGGATATTGCTCCTTGAAACGCGCGCCGATCAGTTCGAAGTCCGCTCTCGCTTGATCGAGCGAGACGCCCGAACGCAGGCGACCGAATACGTTTACCATTCGCGCATTCCTGTTTTCGATCACGCGCTTAGATGAGCGAGACGGGCAGGCGGTCGTCGGCATGTATACATCGTTTTCCTGCGGGTACTGCGGAATCGAGGGCAGGACTCCGATCACGACGTGTGGCCGGTCATTCATCTGGAGCTTTTCCCCTACTATGTTCGGATCGCCGCCGTAACTCTCGCGCCAGTATTTGTTGCTGAGAACCAGAGCCGCCTCCGCGCCTTCCTGCTCATCTTCCGCGAGAAATGTTCTTCCCAGAAGCGGCTTCACACCGAGCGCATCGAAGAAGTCATGCGACACGACCCCCGTGGTGACGTATTTAGGCTCGCCCCGGCCATAGAGAATGAATGACATCGAGTGATACTCGACGAGGCTTTGAAAAGACTGGTTCTGCTCGCGATAGTCATTTAGCTCTTTTACGGAAAAAGGGAGATTCGTAATTCCGGCCTGCGGGGCCTGCTGACGCGCGAAGACTATCTCCTCGCCGCGCTCATAAGGCAGCGGGCGAAGCAGCACGCCATAGACCACGCTGAAGATGGCGGTGTTCGCACCTATACCCAAAGCAAGAACCATGAGCGCGATCAGCGTGAAAGCCGGTCTCTTCCAAAGCACGCGCAGTCCGTAGCGCAAGTCCTGCCACAAGGCGTCGAAGAAAGAGATGCCTTTTTCGTCGCGGCATTCATCCTTGACCTTCTCTACGGAGCCGAAACTGCGTATCGCTTCGAGGCGCGCCTCGTCGCGGGGCAATCCGCGTTTGACGTTTTTTTCAGTTTCCATTTCAAGGTGAAATCCAAGCTCGCGATCCATATCGCGTTCGAGGCGGTTTCTCATGACGACTGAACGAATGGACAAAAATAGTTTTCGAAACATCTTGACCTCCGACTATGAGGCGCGCAGGATTTGCGCGATTGCCGCCGAGATACGCTCCCAGTTCTCGGTTTCCTGAGCGAGTTGTTTGCGGCCCGCGCGAGTCAGCTTGTAATACTTCGCCTGACGATTGTTATCCGAGCTTCCCCACTCGGATGCGATCCGCCCTTGTTGTTCGAGCCGATAGAGCGCCGGGTAAAGCGATCCCTGATTTATATTCAGCACGCCGTCTGATATTTGCTGAATGCGCTGGGCGATTCCCCATCCGTGCATCGCTTCGAGCGCCAGCGTCTTGAGTATGAGCATGTCGAGCGTTCCCTGTAACAGGTCGGATTTTGATTTGGCCATGTCCTCTCCTTTAGACTATCTACAGGAAACGATAGTACGGCCCCTCCTGTAGATAGTCAACAGGAAGCATGTCAAAGTTGTAAAAACTTGTCTTCTTCAGAACTATTGGGCGAGGCAGGCAAAAGAGGACGGCATAGCGTAATCACATTTCGAGTATTACAGGAATAATCATCGGGCGGCGGCCTGTGGTCTTTTGAATGTACCGCTTCACGGCGAGGCGAATTTTTTCTTTTATTACCGTGTGATCGATTCGCTCTTCGTGCGCGGCGTTGTTGACCGTCTCTTCGACTATCCGACGGATTTCATCGATCAAACCATTCGGATCATCTTCGTGAATGAAGCCGCGAGTCACTATCTCAGGCTCGGATTCAAATTCGCCTGAAGTCAGATTGATGGCCGCAATGGGCAAGACCACTCCGTCGTAGGAAAGATGTTTGCGGTCGCGAACAACCATGTCTTCGACTGCTTCCATAGTGCCATCGATGAATGTTCGGCCCACCGCTTCTTTATCAATTATCGCGGCTCGCTCCTCGTCGAGTTCGAGCACATCGCCGTTTTCGATGATGACGATATTTCGCGGCTCGACTATGCCGAGGGTTTCAGCCCATTCCTTGTGACGGAAAAGCTGGCGATGCTCGCCATGAATCGGGATCAGAAATTTAGGGCGGACGGCTTCGATCAGAATTTTCAAATCTTCCTGGCTGCCGTGTCCCGAACAGTGAATGCGCGCAAGAGAGCTATCTATGACCCTCGCACCGCGTTTGTAACAATGCGAGATCAACCGCGATATCGCCCGCTCATTGCCCGGAATCATGCGCGATGACAGGACGACCAAATCGCCTTCCCCGACCGAGAGGCTCTTGTGCTGATCGGTCGCAAGCCGAGTCATCGCCGACATCGGGTCGGCCTGACATCCGCTCGCAAGCAGCACTACTTGATCCGAGTCCGCCTGCCGCGCTTCGGCGGGCGTTATAAAAATTCCGTCAGGCACATCCAATTGGCGCAGGCTGTCGGCGGTTTCAACATTGCGAAGCATGCTGCGACCCAGCAGTGTCACGTTGCGCCCGAATTCCTGAGCGAGATCGAGTATGATTTGAATGCGATGAACGCTTGTCGTGAAGCAACTGATTATGAGTCTTCCCGACGTTCGTTCGAAAATACTTTCGAGAGCGGGCGTCACCGCTCGTTCTGAAAGCGTGCGGCCCGGTCGCTCGGCGTTCGTCGAGTCGGCCATCAGGGCCAGCACTCCACGGTCTCCAATTTCGGTGAGCCGCTTCAGATCGATTGATTCGCCGATGACCGGAGTTTCATCGACTTTGAAATCGCCCGAATGAATCACCACTCCGACCGGAGTCGTGATGGCGACAGCCGTACAGGACGAAAGGCTGTGAGAGACGTGAACCCATTCGACTTCGAATCGGTCGAACTTCACGCGGTCGCCCGGCTCGACTGCATGGAGTTGAACAATATCGATCAGCCCATGCTCTTCGAGTTTGTTCGCAAGCAGAGCAAGAGTGAAATGAGTTCCGTAGACGGGTACATCGATTTCTCGCAACAGAAAAGGCAGCGCGCCGATATGATCCTCGTGTCCGTGAGTTAAAATTACGGCTGACAATTCATCGAGGTATTCGAAGAGAGGCGAAAAGTCGGGGATGATGATATCGACTCCCGGCATATCCTCTTCTGGAAAAGCCATGCCGCAATCGATGAGAATCGATTCGCCGCCCGATCTCATCACCATAATGTTCATCCCGAACTGGCCCAGCCCGCCGAGCGGTATTATTTGAAGTCTTTCTTCCGACACCCTGGCCTCTTGTCTTTTTGATTATGCTGCGAAGTGAATGATGAAAACCCGCAACCCTTCAATTCTGCCTGCCAAATTTCCCTGCCTGGGGTTTCAAAGTATAACAGTTTGCAAGCTGCGACTGAAAAAGGTTTTTCACTTCCCATTCAACTCCGCGTGCAGCCGCAGGAACTCGGCGACTGAAAGCGTCTCGGCGCGTCTTAGCAAGTCGATGCCCGCGTTTTGCAGCGCGGCTTCCAAATCGATTGCGAAGAGCGACTTTGCCGCTTTGAGATTATTGAGAATCGTCTTGCGTCGCTGCGAGAATGCGAGGCCGACCATCGCAAAAAATTTTTTCTCTTCCTCTTCGCTCAACTCGCGCGACGGCTTCATCTCGAGCCTGACGACGGCGGATCGAACTTTCGGCGCGGGTCTGAAAGCCGAAGGCCCGACTTCGAAGAGCTTTCGCGCCGCAGCGTGATACTGAACGAGTACGGACAGATAACCGTACTCGCGACAATCGGGCTGACTCACCAATCGGTCGACTACTTCTTTTTGAAGCATCAGAGTGAGGTCAAACAATCGGCCTCTGATCGCGATCAATCGCTCGATGATGGGCGTCGAGATGTAATAAGGCAGATTTGCAACCACACGCACGCGCGGATTTTTTTCACTGGCCGACTGCTTTTTCCACGAAGCACTCGCTTCATCGATGAGAGCCGCCCAATCGACTTCGAGCGCATCGGCTTCCCTGACAGACAGATTCGACGAGGACAAGCGCGCGAGTTCTTCGATGAGTCGCGGGTCGATTTCAAGAGCGACAACATAGCCGCTTCTTTCGGCGAGCAGCGCGGTGAGCGCGCCAGTGCCGGGGCCTATCTCGATGATGATATCGGTTTCGAGCGGAGAGACTGTGTCGATTATGCGTCGGGCCACGCGATTATCGACGAGGAAATTCTGTCCGAGACTTTTTTTCGCTCTTATCACCTCTCCTGCCCGCCCGACTTTGAATAAGTGGTTTCGATGAAAGTTCCTGCCGTTGTTTCTTCGTGTTTGTCATAGCTCTGGCTTAGATTCGCCAGCGCCTTGTCTGACAGGGACACAACAGTAATTCTATCCGCAAGGCGAAAATCAAACTTGTGATGCGCGTCGGGCAAAGCGAGCAGGCTTGTCACTCCCGTGACACCCAATTGCGCAATCATCTCAGCGCCATAATGACTGCCGTCGAGCAGCGCAATACGGTCTCCATAAAATCCGATCATCTCTATTTCAGCCAGATCGCTTTCGCGCGTGTTGATGAGAGTCAACGGTCGATGGTGCGGGCGCGATAACCAGTGAGCGACTATCGCGCGCTGACAGGCGTTTCGCTCTCCGGTCATGATCGCGTCGTATTGAAAAGCCATCTCAAGAAACGCTTTCGAAGGCGTCCAGTTCTCCAGAGCATCAAGGCTGCTGTCGGCGATAACAGCGTGAATGAAAGGCAGTCTGGTTGTCTGAAATTTGAAATAGATTTCGTTGAGTCGGTTCGATTCTTCGGCGCAAAGGCCGACCGTCACTTCGATGCCAGCCTCTTGCAAACGCTCGACGCCCTGACCGTTCACGCGCGGATTGGGATCGATTATGGCGACGACGGCGCGCGAGATTCCGGCTTCGATGAGCGCATCAGCGCAAGGAGGAGTGCGCCCGAAATGAGAACAAGGCTCAAGCGTGCAATAGAGGGTCGCGCCACGGGCCGCGCTTCCGGCCATCTCGAGCGCGTGGACTTCAGCGTGTTTTTTGAGATCGTAGAGATAAAACCCTTCGCCGACGATGCGGCATTCGTTGACGACGAGAGCGCCCACCATCGCGGAGGGGCTGACGAGTCCCGCGCCCCTGCTGGCTAATTCGAGACTCTGCTTCATGAAATCAAGATCGATTTCGCTCATAGCTTACGGCTTCTGACTTCTGACTCCTGACTCCTGACTTCTCAGGTTTTATACCGAGCCTTGCGCGGAGCTTCATAACCTTCGAGCGCGAAGTTATCGATTTTCATCGTCGCTCTTGCAATGAAATTCAGGCCATCATTTTCCCCTTCGGCGAGCCTGCGATGACCTGCTGCCGCGATCATCGCCGCATTGTCCGTAGTCAGCAACGGACTCGGATAGTAAACCGGCGCGTGAAAATTTTCTTCCGTCACCGACAAGCGCAACGCGCTGTTGCAGGCGACTCCGCCCGCGAGGATCACTGTTTTAGGGCGATGGCGGCGCGCGGCTTCCTTCAATCTCGATAGCAGCGAGCGGATGACTTTTTCCTGAAAGCTGGCGACGAGATCGATTATTTCCTGCCGCGGCGGCTCGCCCTCTTTGACGGGCGCTATGCGATTCTCTCGCACGTAACGAAGGACGGCGGTCTTGAGTCCGCTGAAGCTGAAATCGAGATTCGGCGAATCCATTCGCGGAATGGAAAAGACGAGCTTTGCCGCTTCTGCATCGCCCTGTCGGGCAAGGCGATCAATCACAGGCCCGCCGGGATAGCCGAGACCGAGAAGTTTGGCCACCTTGTCGAAAGCCTCGCCCGCAGCATCATCGCGCGTGCGCCCTATAGCGGCGTAGCGGCCTTCTTCGGGAATGAAAAACAATGTAGTGTGTCCGCCCGAAACGACTAAAGCGAGTGCAGGATATTCGACGGGAGGATTCTCGAAAACCACCGAGTAGATATGGCCTTCGATGTGATTGACTCCGACGATAGGTTTTCCGGCAGTCATAGCAAGAGATTTCGCGAAGCTCACGCCGACAAGCAAAGAGCCGATAAGCCCCGGCCCATGGGTCACGGCGATGCCGTCGATATTTTTCAATTCGATTTCGGCCTGATCGAGCGCGGAGGCGACGACCGTAGAGATCAGGGCGAGGTGTTCGCGCGAGGCGAGTTCAGGCACGACGCCGCCGAACGGCGCGTGAGTTTTCACCTGAGAGGCGATGACATTGGAACAGATGCGGCGACCATCCTCGATGACCGAGGCGGCAGTTTCATCGCATGAGCTTTCTATTCCGAGAACTATCATCGGCAATCATTGTACACGACTGCGCCGAACGAAGTAGAGCAGCGCGAGGATTTCCCCTCAGAGCTTTTGCAATCCTCAACGCCCCGCGTATAATCGTGGCGATTTTTATTCAGGAAGTCGAGTAGCGCAATCTGGCAGACTGCACGCCCTGAAAGTACGAAATGTGAAGCCGCGCAAGCTAACAACTTGCGCCACTTTTCCGAGGAGTGATGAATGAAAGCAGCACTGGTTCACGACTATAAACAACCGCTTCAAATCGAAGAGGTCGCCCGTCCCGCGATAGCAGAGGATGAAGTCCTCGTCGAGGTCGAAGCCTGCGGCGTGTGCCATTCCGATCTTCACCTTGCTGAAGGCGACTGGCCTCAACTCAAACGCCTGATCAAAATGCCGTTCATTCCCGGTCACGAAGTCGTGGGCCGCGTGGTTGAAAAAGGCAGCGCGGTCGAACACCTTTCTATTGGAGATCGCGTAGGAGTAGCGTGGCTTCACTGGTCGTGCGGCGAGTGCGAGCTTTGCCGCGAAGGGCTGGAGAATCTCTGCCCGCGGCAATCGATCACGGGCGCGAGCGTCGACGGAGGATTCGCCCAGTTCATAAAAGCCAAAGCATCGCATACGCTCAAAGTTCCTGATTCGCTCTCATCCGAAGAAGCTGCTCCACTCTTCTGCGCCGGAGTCACCGTTTATCGAGCGATAAAAAAAGCAGACATAAAACCCGGTCAGAGAGTGGCCGTCTTCGGCATAGGCGGGCTTGGTCATCTAGCCGTGCAGATAGCGAAAGCATTCGGCGCTGAGGTCATCGCCATTGATGTCGCCGACGAAAAACTCGAACTCGCTCGCTCGCTCGGCGCCGAGAAAACCGTCAACGCCGCGACCGCTGATCCTGCCAAAGAGTTGCGCTCGATGGGCGGCGCGCACGTCGCCGTAGTCACCATCGGCTCGAAAGCCGCTTACAACTCGGCTTTCTTTTCCATTCGCGCTGCGGGCAGCCTCGTCGTCGTGGGGTTCCCTTCGGAAGACATCTCTTTTCCGGCCATCATGATGCGCGAGATGAAAATTCTTTCTGCCGCGACAGGCACTCGACAGGATGTCGCGGATGTTCTGGAGATGGCCGCAAGCGGCAAAATCCGATGCCGGGTCGAAACCCGACAACTCGATGAGATAAACGAAATCCTTGAAGACATGCGCCGGGGGCGAATAAGCGGGCGAGTCGTCCTGGCATTCAAGTAAGAAGCCTTCCCTTTCAAAACTCCGATTCGATCATTTCGAATGAACTTTCAGGATTATTGTGTTGACTCGTCGGTCAAAATGACGTAGATTTGGGCCATCAGGTAACAAACAGGTCTTGCCCCCATGTTAATCCGCAGCCCCTTCTAAAGTCGCAGGCATCTGTATGTCGAATCCTGGCGGGTCTACCGACCGAATCCTCATTCTTGGGGACGAATCAAAGTCCGCTGGCGCGCTTGAACGCATTCTTCGCGCTGCCGGATACACCGCCGTCTATGTCAACAATGTTCAGTCGGCCCGCGATCATCTTCGCTCGACCGATTTCGCGCTGGCCATCATCGAGCCATCTTCATCCCGACTGTCAGGCAACATACTCCATTTTTCAGATGACGAATCGGGCGAAAGCTTCCGCCGTATGTCGTGGGCCAATCGCGCGCTCGATCTGTGCCGCGAAATTCGCAGCGCGAAATCGACTTCGGAATTGCCCGTTATGGTCGTATCAAAAAGCCAGCGCCCGCAGGATCGCATCACCTGCCTCAATGCCGGAGCGACCGATTACATCAGCAAACCTTACCAGCGCGCGGAACTGCTCTCGCGCGTCCGCGCTCACCTCAAGTCGTGGCATTATGAGCGCGACCGCACAGAAAGATTCGAACAACTCAACGTCCTGCACGCCGTATCGAGCGTGCTTACGAGTTCGCTTGAGCCTGAAGTTTTAGTCCAGCGCACGCTGAAAGTTTTAATTCAGAATCTTCACGTCGATGCCGGAGTCGTTTATCTCCGCTCGCCGGAAAGCGGGCAGATGGTGATTGCCGCATCCGAAGGATTCGCAAGCGATACGGAAGAGAAAAGCGGGCTGCTCGATCTTTACCAGCGCACCGCTTCGCTGATGAACGGAAAGTCTATAGTGCTTGAGCGCGTGCCTGAATCCGCTCGCCTCGGGCTTGCGGGCAACGTGTTGGGAGGCATAGAAGGGATGGTCTGCGCTCCCATCGGGCTTGCAGGAAACACTGTCGGCGCGATCTGCCTTTTCTTCCAAAAGACGACGCCTTTTCAGAATCAGCAGGCCGAGTTGCTTTCGACAATCTGCAATCAGTTGAGCATCGCGCTTGAAAACGCACGGCTCTACATCGAGACGAAAAAGAGCGCCGCTCAACTCGCCTTCGTTTACAACCTCGGCAACAACCTGATGACCTCGCTTGAGATGGAGGAACTGCTTGGCTATGCGGTCTTCACCGTAGGCAAGAGCCTCGACTGTGACGCCTGCGCGGTGGTCGTTCGCACGTCGGGCGAGCCTCAGAGGATGGACTCGGCCATCTTTTCAAAGCGCCACGATCATCGCGAACTCGGCAACGACTGGTATTACGCGGAAAGAGTTTCCGCATTCCTCGACACTGCTGACTGCGGCGTGCAGCCGATGGTCGAAGTCCGCATCGAAGAGCGTTTTCTCGGCATAGAGGATGTGCAGGTCGAGATGATCGTGCCGCTGATGTTCGACGACCGAATGCTGGGAGTTTTCATCTGCGGCAACTATACGGCTCGCACATTCAGTTCCGATGATCAGAAACTACTCGGCGCAGTGGCCCAGAGACTCAGTCTCGCCATTCGCAACACTGAGCTTTACCAACGCACGAAAGACACCTCGATCAATCTGGCGGTCGAAGTAGCCCGTCGGACGCAAGAGATAGAAGAACAGAAGCGATTTACAGACAAGATCATCGATTCGCTTCCCGTATCGCTTTACGTCATCGACCGAGATATGAGCATCGTGGCGTGGAACAGAAATCGCGAGCTTGGCGGGCAGGGCATCAGCCGAGATGAAGTGCTGGGCAAAAACGTCTTCGAAGTTTTGGCCCGCCAGCCGCGCCGCATGCTCGAAGAGGAATTCACCGAAGTTTTCCGCACAGGAAAAATAGTCCGGCTCGAACAGGATTCCTTGACCGAAGGGCTGAAGAAATACTGGAACATCAGCAAAATCCCGATGCGCGTCGATAACGCCGAAGTCACGCACGTTATCACCGTAGGCGAGGATATCACCGAGCAGAAGAAGATGAACGAAGCCGTCATCCACGCTGAAAAGCTGGCTTCCATCGGAAGGCTCGCCGCAGGAGTCGTACACGAACTCAACAATCCTCTTGCGACCATCGCAGCCTGTTCGGAATCGCTCATCGTGCGGACGGAAGAGATAGAAGAAAAATCTCTCGGTCAGGATTTCAGCGAGTATCTCGAAATCATTCGCGAAGAAGCATTTCGGTGCAAGACGATAACCAACAGCCTGCTCGATTTTTCGCATCAGCGGCAGGCCGAAAAACTCGCCTGCGACATAAACCAGATAATCGATAACACGCTCCAGTTGACCCGTCATCATCCCAAGCTGGGCGATTTGAAACTGGTCAAGGAGCTTGAGCCTTCGATCAGCCCCGTGCTTGTCAACGAAGGGCAGATGAAACAGATATTCATCGCGCTCATATCCAACGCCTTCGATGCGATGGACGGCGACGGGACTTTGATTATTCGCACGCTCTGGAGCGAGATGAATTCGGGGCGCGCTGTCGCCATTGAGTTCAGCGATACGGGCTGCGGAATACCTGCCTCTCATTTGCAGAAGATTTTCGATCCGTTCTTTACCACCAAACCGCTCGGTCGCGGGACGGGGCTGGGCCTATCGGTCTGCTACGGAATAGTGAGCGAACACGGCGGCAAGATAGAAGTCGATTCCGTTGAGGGTGAAGGATCAACATTCAGAGTTCTGCTGCCGTCGCTTCACGGCGCGGCGCATTTTCAGGCGACGGATGCGGCGCAGAATTCGACTATAAAAATGGAGAATATGTGATGAGCGCTAATATGAGTATGAGATTGCTGATAGCTGAAGACGAGAAGAACCTCGGTCTCGTGCTTCAAAAAGAGCTTTCGCGGCTCGGACATCAGGTGACGCTCGTGAGCGACGGCGAAGCGGCTCTTCGCAGCGCGCGCGAACAGGAATTCGATGTCGCCTTGCTCGACATCATGATGCCGGGGCTGGGCGGCATAGAAGCCTTGCGCGAGCTTCGCCAGATGGAACAACCTCCTGAAGTGCTGATGATGACCGGACACGCGACGGTCGAGACTGCGCTTCAGGCCATGAAGCTGGGGGCATACGATTATCTCACCAAGCCGTGTCACATCCGCGAGCTTGAAGCGATATTGCAGAAGGCATTCGAGAAGCGCCAGTTGAGACAGGAAAACCTGATTCTTCAATCGCGTCTCAACTACAAAGAGAAATCGCCCGATATGGTTGCGACGAGTCGGAATATGACTGATATTCTCACGCTGACGAGAAGGGTCGCTCAGTCGAACGCCATAGTTCTGGTGATGGGCGAATCCGGCACGGGCAAAGAATTGGTAGCGCAGACGATTCATTATTCATCGCATCGCGCCAACGGCCCGTTCATCGATATAAGCTGCGCCGCAATTCAGGAGACGCTGCTCGAAAGCGAGCTTTTCGGATACGAAGCTGGCGCGTTCACGGGCGCGAGGAAGCGCAAGCTGGGATTGTTGGAACTGGCTCACGGGGGAACTTTGTTTCTGGATGAAATCGGAGAGATGAGCCTGACGCTGCAATCCAAGTTGCTGCGCGTTTTGGAGACGCAGGCATTCTTTCGCGTAGGAGGGACGAAGAAAGTCGAAGTCGATGTGAGGGTGATAGCGGCTACGAATCGCGATCTGAATCAGTATGTGATCGATGGGAAATTCCGCAGTGACCTGTTGTTTCGAATAAACAATTTCATGGTGACACTGCCGCCGCTGAGGGATCGAATAGAGGACATCTCTCCATTGGCCGAGCATTTCCTTGCCAACGTGAGCGGCGGGTCGAGTCGAAAGATAAGCGACGAGGCGATGCAGGTGCTGATGAATTATTCGTGGCCGGGAAACGTGCGCGAATTGAAGAACGTCATCGAGCGCGCGGTTATTCTTTCATCCGACGAAGTGATAACGCCCGTGGATTTGCCCGTAGAGATACGCGCGCACATACCGCGGGCTGTGGCGGCGGCGACGAGCGAAGAGGATGAAGAATTCAGCCTCGATCAATTGAAGAAGAAGCAGATAATCCGTGTGCTTGAACAGACGGGCTGGCATCAGGGCAAAGCGTCGGAGATACTCGGCATCTCGCCAAGCACGCTCTATCGTCAGTTGAAATCCTATGGCTTGACGCGCTCACGAAGAGAGACGCATCAGCAGATGTGACCATAAGGGCGCGGGCTGCGGGCTTGCGCCCTTCCTGTTTTGCTTTGCAAACAGCCATACCCTTCCCTTAATATTGCGCATTCGATATCCTGTGATTACTCTCCGTCGGAGGTTGAAATCCATGAAAAACCCTTTTGCCCGCTTTCTGTGGCTGTTGCTTATCCTGCAATCAGTCTCCGCTCAAACTCCCAAAACCGACCGTGAAGAGACAGGACTCAAAGGCAAAGTGCGCAGCGTCATATCTCAAGTCGAAAACCTATCCAAAGATAACAAGGGTGTCGAGCGCGAAACGCCGTTGGTTTACACCGAATCATACGACGAGCAGGGCAATCGAGTCGAGCGCATCGACTTCGACTACAGAGGGAATATACGAGAGAAGAGCGTTTACAAAACCATCGATGGCGACAAGACAGCAATGACTGAATATGTGCGCCACGATTACGATCCGCCTCCCGCTATGGCTGTGCCTTCACAGGGCGAACAGAAGCCCCGCGATCCGCGATATACCAGCAAGTTCAAGTACAAATACGACGGCAATACGGTCGAGCGCAGCACGTATTCCAATGATGGCACCTTCACCCAACGCATCGTTACCACCTATGACAAAGCGAACAAGGTCAAGGTCGAGGCTTATGACCGCGACGGCAGGCTCTATTTCAACAGCACATCGGTATATGGCGATAAAGGCGAAGAGATTGTAACCATATACTATCGAGGAGGGGTCATAAGCAGTAAATTCAAATACACTGATTACGAAATCGATTGGAGAGGAAACTGGATCAAGCGAAAAATGTGGCTGGGCAAAAACGAACAGGCAGCTTTTCAGCCCCACGAGATACAGTCTCGAACCATCACTTATTTCGATGACGCAGCCTCGACTGCGATGAACGACAGACAGCCCGGTACAGATCGCGCGATGGTGATTCGCGTAAACACCGGGGCGCTGGCAGAAAGAGCTATCAAGAAAGTGAATCCCGTCTATCCGCGAGAGGCCGCTGACGCCGGAATAGCAGGCGAAGTGCTCGTAGAAGTGAGCGTCGATGAGCAGGGCAATGTAGCTTCTGTAGAGGGAGTGACCGGAGACCGCATGCTGGTCGAGGCAGTAGTAGCAGCAGTGCGCCAGTGGAAATTTAAACCGACAAAACTTAGCGGCAAGGCCGTAAGGGTAATTGGCAGACTACGCTTCAAATTTGGCCGCTAGAGGAAATGTATCGGCGAGGGCGGAAAATCTCTCATCATTTTTTTCAGAGAACCCGTAGCGCGGCTAATCCGTAACTCGATATTGCAAGGCCCGACTCGACTCGGTTAATCTTGAACTGCAATATCTGGTTGGAAAGGATAGCCGATATGGAAGACTTCCAAAACGAATACAAGATCGAAGAACCTACTGATAATTTTCAGGTCGCCAACACTCAACCTATCGAACCCGTAAGACGTGACCGCTCATCTGCCAGATGGACGTGGCTGTTCGCCTCCATACTCGGAGCGGCTCTCATCATCGCGGTGGCCGTCATTCAGGCCACTTACCTGCGTACCAACCGCGAAATCCCTGAGCTTCCTCCGTCGCGCGCAACGACTCCCATAAGCACGCCATCGCCCGCAGAGCTTTCGAATTCTTTTCGAGAGATTACCAAAGCGATCAAACCTTCTGTCGTTTATATCGAAAACACAGGAACGAGACGCGGCGATGAGCAAAGCGAGTTCGGCCTCCCGTTTCCCGGAAGACCGCGCCGCGAGTCGAGCGCAGGTTCGGGTTTCATAGTCACTCAGGACGGCTACATATTGACCAATAATCACGTCGTAGAAAATGCGACCCGCCTCGAAGTCACTCTCTCTGATAATAAAAAACTGCCCGCGAGAGTCATCGGCAGAGATAAAGAAACAGACCTCGCCGTGATCAGGATCGAATCTTCCGGGCTTCCCATCGCAGTGCTGGGAGATTCGGATGATGTTCAGCAGGGCGACTGGGTGCTTGCTTTGGGAAGCCCCTTCGGATTTCAGCAGACGCTCACAGCCGGAATCGTCAGCGCAACGGGGCGCGAGTTTCCCGGCTCGCAATTCAGCCGATACATTCAGACCGACGCATCGATCAATCCCGGCAATTCGGGCGGCCCGCTCATCAACATGTCGGGAGAAGTCATCGGCATCAATACGATGATCATAAGCGAGCCTCGTTTTGGCGGCGGCGGCGGCAATGTAGGCATCGGTTTCGCCATCGCTTCGAATACCGCCCGCGAAGTGTTCGCTAAACTCGTGCGCGACGGCAAAGTGAGCCGCGGCTATCTCGGCGTATTCGTGATAGAACTCGACGCTCCAAAGGCTCAATCGCTCGGCCTTGAGCCGGGATCAGGAGTTCTGGTCTCTGACGTTCCGAGCGACAACTCACCAGCGGGCAAAGCAGGTTTGCGAAGCGGCGACGTGATCACGGCCTTCGACGGCAAGTCCGTGAGGTTGCCTCGCGAGCTTACCAACGCGGTCGCTTCGTTGCCGGTGGGCAAATCCGTCAGAGTCGATTTCGTGCGCGAAGGCAAGAATGAATCCGTCACGGTGGAGCTTGCTGAACGAACCGAAGAAGTTCTCAATGCCCGCCGCTCTCAGCCCGTCCCCCCTGAGCAACAGGGCGAGGCGGAACCGGGCAGACTGGGACTCTTCGCTCAGACTGTGACGCCTGAAAAAGCGCAGGAGTTGAAGCTCCGTGTAGCGTCGGGCGCGGTCGTGGTATTCGTTCAGCCGGGCAGCCCTGCGGCTGAAGCGGGCCTCCTTCACGGCGATATAATTCACCGCCTCGGTCGCACTGAAATCAAGAGCGCGGATGATCTTACGGCTGCGTCGAAGACGCTCAAGGAAGGCGAAAAGATAGCGGTTCAGATCGAGCGCAACGGCCAGTTGGTCTGGCTCAACCTCACCCTTGAATAAAAGCAAAGAGCGTGGCAGGTGATTGAACGAAATCGCCCGTCACGCTCTTTTTCTATCTATCGGTCGCGCTACTCGTATCTCAAACATTCAATCGGATCGAGCTTCGACGCTTTCCTCGCGGGCCAGACGCCGAAGACCAGTCCGATCATCACCGAAACTACAAGGCCCGTCACCACCGCCCACAGCGGAACGGAAGAAGGAAGCTCAGGGATGAGCCACGATAACAACTGACTCGCCCCCAATGCCAGAACCACTCCCATCAGTCCGCCCATAAGAGTCAAGGTCATCGCTTCGAACAAAAACTGCCGCGTTATATCTCCTCGTCGCGCGCCCAATGCCTTGCGCACTCCAATCTCGGCAGTTCGCTCCGTGACAGAGACGAGCATTATGTTCATCACGCCTATGCCGCCGACCATCAGCCCCACGCTCGATATAGCGATGGCCACTAAACCGAGCATCGCCGTTATGCTGTCGAACTGCTCTATAAAGCGGTCGGCTGTGCTTAAATCGAAGTTGTTCGGATCGCTGAGTTTCACTTCCCTTCGGCGGCGAAGGATTTCTTCGAGTTGATCCAAAGCCGCGCGAAGCTGACCCGTCTTTGCGCGCGATATCAGCATGATCCAGTTGCTTCGCGGCGACATCTTGCGAAGAGTGCGAAGCGGGATGAAGATATTGTTGTCGTCGAAGCTCTCGCCCATAAAGCTCGTCTTCTTTTTCTCAAGCACGCCGATGACCTCGAACAGATGTCCGCCCATCGTCACCTGCTTGCCGACTATCGAGCTTTGAAGCGGAAACAGAGCCTCGGCAACGGCAGGGCCTATGACCATCACCTCGCGGCGATGCTGGTCATCTATTTCGTTTATGAATCGCCCTTCTTCAATCGAAAGATTGGTGGTCGTGGCATAGTTTGCCGAAACGCCTTCCATGTTTCCGCGCTTGTAGGTATGGCTTTGATAGGTGACCGTTCGGTCGAATCGCCAGTCCATAAAGTTCGCTATCGCCACGTCGTCAATCGCTGTGGTCTGCTGGCGTATGGCGTCGGCGTCTTCGAGCGTGAGCGGCTTGCGGCTCCATTCCGAGCGGTCACGCGGGCCGAACTGCGGCCCTGTGGTTAGGTGAAAGGCGTAGATGTTGCTCGTCCCGTAGCTTTCGATCATATCGACCATGTTGTTGCGCAATCCCGTTAGAATGGATGAAATGGCGATGACCGTCATCACGCCGATGACTATCCCCAAAACGGTGAGGAAGCTGCGGAACTTGTGCGCGCGGATGTTATCGAGAGCCATCCGCAGAATTTCGGTCGATATAAAAAGTCTGAACTTCATCCTAACCCTCCGAAGAGTCTGGAGTCTGGAGTCTGGAGTCTGGAGTCAGAAGGTTCCTGAGCATTCTGTGATCGAACGCTTCTAACATCTGACATTCAGCCTTTAAGATCTCATCTCACTTTTTCGTCAATGCAACTATCGGATCGAGTCGCGCGGCTTTGAACGCGGGATAAATTCCAAAAATCATTCCGATGCTTCCCGATACGATGAGCGACAGCAGAGCATAGAAAACGGTTATGTTCATCGGCACGGGCGTAGCCGCGCTGATGAGCCACGAAATGCCAGACGCCAGCATCAATCCCAGCATTCCACCGAAGGATGAAAGCAGCGAGCTTTCGATCAGAAACTGCATCATGATCTGATTTCGCCGCGCGCCGACGGCCTTGCGAAGACCTATCTCGAAAGTTCGCTCGGTGACGCTTACGAGCATTATGTTCATCACCACGATTCCGCCCACGAGAAGCGAGATGAAAGTTATCGGCGTGACCACGCCCTTGATCGCGCCCGTGAACTGATCGACCTGATTGTTGGCCTGTTCGACATCGACGAGGCCGAAATCATCCTTCTCATTCCCTCTGAGCTTGTGTTTGTTGCGCAGAGCGACGCGGGCCTGCTCGATGGTCGAATTAAGATGGACGCGGCTCGGCGCTTTGCCGTGAAGTTGAAGGCTCTGTCGTCGTCCGAAAAGTTTTCCATATGTAGTGATTGGGATGTAGGCGTGATTGTCCATCGACTGACCGAACATAGAGCCGCGCTTTGCTTCGACTCCGACTATCTGAAACGGCACATCCCTGATTTTCAACACACGGCCAACCGGGTCTACGCCGGGATAGAATTTTTCTCTGATGTCCCAGCCTATCACACAGGAATAAGAAGCGCGCTCAGTCTCGTGAGGCGCGAGAAAGCGACCCTCTTCAATCGTCTTGTCTTCTATCTCGGCCATATTCGCGGTCACGCCTGCGATCTGAGTGCCGAAGAGTTCCTGCCCTTCCTGTTTGAGGTCTTGCGAAGTGTTGACCTGCGCGCCGACTTCTGTGCATTTGGTGCATTGCTCCTGAAGCCATTCGAGGTCGTCCCATTCCAACCGCTTGTTGCGCCGATTCATCTCGTCCCATTCATCTTCCGAGATATGGCCGACGTTGGCCATTCGCGCGATCATGAAATGATTCGATCCCAGCACTTTGCTTATCCGCTCGACGACATAAGCGTTCAACCCGTCGATGGAAGCCCCGACGACGACGACCGAGGCCACGCCGATGATTATGCCGATCAGCGTGAGGAAAGATCGGAGCTTGTGAGCGAGGACGGCTTGCAGCGCGAGCTTGAAAGAATCGATGTAGAAAGAGTAGATATTTCGCATAATGATGACCGTTGAGATGTTTGACGACATGGCTATTACGATGAAACTTTGCTAAATGTTTATAGGTATTTTCGCAGTGGTCGGTAGTCGGTGGTCAGTTGTTTTATTCTGACTTCTGACTCCAGACTCTCGACTCCAGACTCTTCGAAGGAGCGTTATGAGCGAATCATTCTCGCCGATAGTTTATCTGGAAGATGTCACGCGGATTTTCCGCAACGGAGCGGAAGAGGCTCGCGTGTTGGACGGCATCGATTTGGAAATTCACGCGGGCGAGTATGCCCTCGTACTCGGCCCGTCGGGGTGCGGCAAATCGACTATGCTTGCGATTATGGGATTGATGGATTCTCCGACCACAGGCGTTTATTGTTTTGACGGCAAGCCCGTTCACGCGATGAGCGCGTCGGAGCGCGCCCGCATCCGCAGTCAGGATGTAGGGTTCGTGTTCCAGAATTTCAATCTCATTGGCGATATGACCATCTTCGAAAACGTCGAACAGCCCCTCGTATATCAGAAGATGAAATCCTCCGCGCGACGAGATCGTGTGAACGAAATACTTGAAAAAGTCGGTCTCACCGATCAGGCCCGCCGTCGCCCCTCGCAGCTTTCAGGCGGACAACAACAAAAGGTCGCAGTCGCGCGCTCGCTCGTCGCCCGTCCCAGGATATTGCTTGCCGACGAGCCTACAGGGAATCTCGATTCGGCGAGCGGCGAGGCCATCATGCATCTGCTCAGACACGTTCATGGAGAAGGCACGACTGTTTGCATGGTGACGCACGATCCGCGTTTCGCGAAGATGGCTGATCGCTTGATTCACATGCTCGACGGGCGGCTGGTCGAAGGACTATCAGAGAAAGGATCGTGGATGCCCAGATAATCCGGGCATCCGATTGGGGGCTAAGACGGATCAATACTCGTCGAACTTCTTGTCTTCCGCCCTGAAAAAGCTGTCCATAACCAGCATGGCCACAAGCCCAAGCCAGAGAGTTATGAGCATCAGGTAGAGAAGCGTCGAATCCACAAGAATTCCTCCCGGCTGACAGATTGTTGAAGATGGAGTGACTATACAGCAAAAAAATGTCACGTCAATTCCCCGCACGGGTGAGTCGCGGTGTGTGAGCAGGCGAATCCCTTAAAAGCCTGCGCGCAAGGAATTCCATTTCATACCACACTGAGTCCTGTTATCATCAGGGGGCCATCATGAGACAGGAGCAGTTCAATTCTACGGGCGATATTAAATCCCGCCAGTGTTTCAACCGTTTGAATTCCAAAAAAGTTTATGCGCTGATCGCTCCGCTGATACTCGGCTTCTTCGCCTTTCACGGACTGCGCTGGTTTGAATATGCGGTCACGTTCCACCCTGAACGATACGACCCGGCTCAAGCGTGGCAAGCTCCCGCTGATGGAGAAGATGTCTGGTTTGCGACCGAAGGAAATCTCAGACTTCACGGCTGGTTCATCAACTCTCAGATGAAGCCCGCTCTTGCGACCGTGATTTATTTTCATGGCAACAGCGGCAATCTGAGTCATGTCGGGTGGCTTGGCGAGAGTCTCTCTCGCCGCGGATTCGATGTTTTGCTTTTCGATTATCGAGGCTATGGACGGAGCGAAGGCAGCATCCTTGATGAACGAGACCTCTATGCCGACGCAGATGCAGCGTATAACTATGTGGTAAACGAGCGAATGGTATCGCCCGCCGAGGTCGTACTCTACGGGCAATCGCTGGGAACTACGGCTGCCGTCGATGTGGCCTCGCGCAAACAGACGAGCGCGATCATTCTCGAATCGGGATTGAGTTCGGCAAGTCGTATGGCTGAAAAGATGATGCCGTGGGTTCCCCAATTTCTGCGCGAGTTCGGGAGGAATCGATTTGAGAGCGTGAAAAAGCTTGCCCGTGTCCACTGCCCATCGCTCATAACGCACGGCGACCCTGATCCTACTATCCCCGCGGAGCAGGGGCGCGAACTGTTTGACGCCGCCAACGAGCCTAAAAAACTGATGGTGATTCCCGGCGCGGGCCATTGCGTGTTCGGATTCGGCGGCGATGGTTACTTCGACCAGATAGCCGCATTCATAAGAGAGGCTCTTACAAGACGAGACGAGTGAACAATGGCAATTTCATTTCATCAGTCACGACTTTCTCAGTTTCACCCCGAACAGCAGCCGCGTGATGTTCGTTCGTCTGGCGAACACTTCATAAACGAGAAGCGTCGCGGCGACTGATGCCAGACTTACTGCAAAATATTTCACCACAATGGCTGCTTCCCATTTCACAACGTAGAAGCCGATTATCACGACCACTGTTTCGTGAATGATGTAAAAAGGCAGGACAGCTTCATTGGCGTATCGAAGAATTTTATCTATGGCCGCGGGCTTGCTGTGAGTCTCAACGCTGGTTTGTTGAAGAGAAGACCGGCGACGTTTGTACCGCTGCCCCAGCCCCCACAGGGCCATAACCCAAAACCATGAACTGAAGCCTTTGAACGATCTCCACAACGCGCTTTCGAGCGCGTAGCCGCGGCTCGGATCGATGCCTTCCTGCCACGTTTTGACAGACGCCCAGAAAAAAATAGCGAGAGCGAGTGTGCCTGCCGCGAGCGCAATGATCGAGTTGCGCGAAGCCGATTCTTCGAATCGGATATCAGAAGCGAAGATGAAGCCCAGGATCAGGAAGCTCAAAAACGAGTAGCGATTCCATCCGGCTGACTCGCCCAGATGAACGAACAACTCGATTGAGACAACAGGCAGAGCCAGCACGAGTATCGCGCCTCTTCGCTCGCACAATTTCGCCAATCGTGAAATAAAACCATGCCCGGAGTCTTTTCTCAAAAGAACGAACAAAGGCAGCGCCATCAGAGAAAAAACGAAGAGGTAATAGAGAAACCACAGGTGGGCGATTTCGAATAGCCCCACCTCCTGGTCTGCGTGAAAGAACCGGGGGAAGGATGGAGTGAACACTATGCGAAAGAACTGCGGGTAGAATTGCCAGAACGAGTCGTGATAATCGGGATTGGCGAGCAGGGCGTAATAACGCAGGGGCGGGGCGATCACCGCTACGCCGAATATGAAGGGGATGAGCAGGCGGCGGATTCTTTCTTTGAGGTACTCAGCGACGGTTCGATGATTGAGCGAGTGCCACGTAGCGATGCCTGCCATGAAAAAAAGCAGCGGCATTCCCCATTGAGAAACGAATCCCACGAGAGCCATAAGAAGAGTGCTTGTCTGTTGGTTTTTGACGTAGTAGGGCATCAGGTCGAAGATTCTGGCGGTATGAAAAAAGACCAGTCCCAGCACGAGCAAAGCTCGCAGTGAATCGACGTCGCCGCGCCTTTGAGGTTTGGTGTGTCGAGGGCTGGCGATCATATTGAGTAAGGTGTGATTGTAGCTGAAGCTCTATGCAGTTTCGAAATCAGGCCAGTCAATACCAAGCTGCCGAATTGCCGCGCGTAAGGTTCCAAACTTCAGGTCTTTACTTCCCCGGTCGGGCAAGACTGTGACTCGCTGAGTGATTGGATTAATCCATTTTCTGTGTGAGCCGCTTCCGCGACGCGGCAGTTCTTGACAACCTAATGCTTTCAGCTTTCGTGCGGCCTCACGATAAGTCATGGCGTGGTAAGTACAGTTTCGATCCAAAGCGGACTATTGGCATCGGGAAGCTTCATATTGGCTGGGAGCGCGCGACCGAGGTCTTCGTAAGCTTCGACTACGGCTGCGAGCGCGTCTCGCGCATTGGCCAGCGCGTCGTCGAGCGTATCGCCTTCAGTAACGAGTTCAGGCAATAGCGGTGATGTGACCGTGAACCCGCCTTCCGGTTGTGGCGAAAGTAGCAGTGGGATTTTGTAAAGCATCAGCGACCCTCTATCATTTGTAGTTCAAGGCTCATGTTAGGCCGATTCATGAGGTTTCCCTAAACATGAGGAGTCTCAGGATTGATAGCTGTCCCTTCTGGAGTAGCAACGATATGCCAACGCCCATGGTAAAAATCCCCATTGAAATCCCAAATGTCACCCACGCGCGACAAATCCATTGCTGTTTCTCCATACTGGTTTGTGATAATCACTCTCTCTGGAGGAATCTGATTATCTGGGTGTTGTTCGACTTTAAAAATATTATCCTTGTTGAAGGTTATTACATTGTCGCGAATTTGAAGGACCATGTCCCCATCAACATCTGCTAGATCTGCGTTTAAAAATGCTCCGCCCTGTTTAAATGATATCCAAACTAACTGTGTCTTCGGAGGTGGCCCGAAACCACCGATTATGAGGTCTCCTGACTCACCTACACCAACTATAGTGAAATCGCGATTTGCTGAGAAAGTGTTGCTACCGAATCTGATTGCTGCCATAAGTACCTCTATATTCTCTTCGGCCTAATTCATATGACTTGGGCTGGAAAGGAAAACTAAAGCGGGTGACGGGACTCGAACCCGCAACACCTAGCTTGGGAAGCTAGTGCGCTACCATTGCGCTACACCCGCTTACTTATCAAAGACAGCGTTATGTTACGGTCTGCTCTTTCGATTGTCAACGAGCCGCCTCAATGCAATCCCGGCAGCGCGTAACGCAACACGAACAAAATCGAAAACAGATAAATCAGCCAGTGCGCCTCTCTCGCTCGGCCCGTTACCACCTTCAACAGCGCGTAGGAAATAAATCCGAACGCTATGCCGTCCGTGATGTTGAACGTAAGCGGAATCATCGCAAGAGTCAGAAATGCCGGAAGCGACTCGGTGAAATCATCCCACTCGATATCCCTCACCGCTCTTATCATCAGACTGCCCACGACTATCAACGCGGGCGATGTTATCGGGTAAAGCGTGAACGTCCGCGTCACCATCTGCCCGCCGATCAATACCGTTTCGGTGATCGGATACCCGCCGCTTATCGCGCTCACAAGGGGCGAGAAAAACATCGCTGCCAGAAACAATATCGCAACCACTACGCCCGCAAGTCCCGTGCGCCCGCCCGCGGCCACACCCGCCGCGCTCTCGATATAACTCACCATCGTTGTGTTGCCGACAAGAGCCGAGCCGGTCGTGCCTATCGCGTCGGCAAGCAATGCCCTTCCTGCACGCGGCAGTTGCCCGTCTTTCATCAAACCCGATTGCTTTGCAATTCCGATGAGCGATCCTACGGTGTCGAACAGATCAAGGAAGAAAAACACGAAGATGACAGCGAAAAGATTTTGACTTATCGCTCCCGCGATATCGAGTTTGAAAAACGTCGGGGCTATTGATGGCGGCAGGCTTACTATCGCGTCAGGCTTATGAATGATTCCAAGCAAGGCTCCCGCTATGGCCGCGATGACGATGCCGAGTAGTATCGCGCCTTTCACCTTTCGCGCCATCAGGATTATCGTGGCGACAAGCCCGATCAACGCGACCACTGCCGCGCGGCTGTGCAAATCGCCGAGCGTGAGGAAAGTTTCCGAGTGCAATCTAACAAGCCCAGCCCATTCGAGACCTATGAGCGTGATGAATAAACCTATGCCAGCGGCTATCGATGACTTGAGCGATTCGGGAACAGCCGCGACTATTCGCTCGCGGAATCCGAATGAAGAAGTCGCTATGAAGATGACGCCGGACAGGAATATCGCGCCGAGGGCCGTCTGCCACGCGATCTGCATAGGCCCAAGCACTACGGCGAACGCGAAGAAAAAATTGTGGCCCATCGCGGGCGCAACTCCCACAGGGTAGTTGGCGAGCAGGGCCATCAGCAGAGTTGAAAAAGCTGTGATGAGGCAGGTCGAAGTGAAGACTGCGCCGCGATCCATGCCAGCCGCGCCGAGGACTACCGGCTGAACGAAAATGATATAGGCCATCGTCGCAAAGGTTGTGAGTCCGGCAAGCGATTCAGTGCGCAGGTCGGTTTGATTTTCCTTGAGCTTGAAAAGATCACTGAGCATTTAGCGTGTGTTCTCAATCGCGATACGGCTTTGCTTTTTCATCTTCCGTTTTCATCTCGTTTTTTGGTAACGAGAGGTTTGAGCTTCGAATAACTTTTCAGCACATCTTCCTTGTGCTGAGGGCTTGCGTTGTCGAGTATGACGCGGCGAACCATGACAAGAAGTTTTTCGCGTCGGCCTCCGAAGCGTCCCGTCAGCGGTTGCTGCTCGGTCACATCGACCAATCCTTCGCGTACCCACAACCAGAACTGCTTCTGTGTAGTCCAGAATTCATTGTCGTTCGTGCAGATGATTCGAGCCGTTTTCTTAGCCATGAAACTTTTGTAGGGGCGGCTGTGGCCGCCCCAGATTGAAACTCGCTCGATTTTTCAAATCAAGAGCTTTTATTATTTGCTTCAAATCGACTCTTCGCCGGGAAGGTTCGATCCTCACGCTGGGGCGACCAGAGACGGTCGCTCCTACAGTCAATTCTATTTCCCAAGAATTTCAGCCACTCGCGCGCCGATGTCTGCCGGACTCGTGACAACGTGAATTCCTGCCGCCTGCATCGCAGTCATCTTCTCAGCAGCAGTTCCCTTCCCGCCTGCGATGATAGCTCCGGCGTGTCCCATTCGTCTTCCGGGAGGAGCGGTCTGTCCGGCGATGAATCCGACGACAGGCTTCGTCATATGATCGCGCACGAATTCAGCGGCCTGCTCTTCAGCCGTGCCTCCTATCTCGCCTATCATCACGACGGCGTCCGTTTCCGCGTCTTCCTGAAAGAGTTTCAACGCATCGGTGAAATTCGTTCCGATCACCGGATCGCCGCCTATGCCAATGGCCGTCGATTGGCCGAGTCCGAGGTTAGTGAGTTGATGCACTGCTTCATAAGTCAAAGTCCCGCTGCGCGAGACGACTCCGACGCGGCCTTCGGCATGAATGTGAGCGGGCATGATTCCGATTTTGCATCTGCCCGGAGAAATGATGCCGGGACAGTTCGGGCCGATGAGTCGGGTCGTGCGGTCGCGCAGATAATCGAACGCGCGAACCATATCGATAGCCGGTATGCCTTCGGTTATGCAAACGACTAAAGGCAGCCCCGCATCGGCTGCTTCCATAATCGCGTCGGCTGCGAAAGGGGGCGGCACATAAATGACGCTGGCACTCGCGCCTGTGGCTCGCGCTGCATCGGCAACGGTGTCGAATATGGGCGTGCCTTCGTGATCCGATCCGCCCTTGCCGGGGGTCACGCCCGCGACTATCTGAGTTCCATAGGCGCGCATCTGAAGAGTGTGAAACGACCCTTCCTTGCCCGTTATTCCCTGCACGACGACGCGCGTGTTTCGGTCAACAAGTATGCTCAAGCTTTTCTACCTCACGATGATTTTCTTTCGATTAAAGAGATTGAGCAATATAGCATATCCGTAAAATCATTGTGAAGGTTGGCGGCTTGTCATCATTCGCCTCGGCATCAGGGTATGGTATAGTTTTGAACGCAAGTAAAAGTCATACAGGAGCAGAGACATAAGCAAGGCGACACAGACACAACGTAAAAACGGCAATGCGCCAAAGCGATCACCGCGAAAGCGCAAACAGGCCGCTCCGGAGATCCCAGAGAAAACCAAAAAGCTCATCCTCAAAGGATTCCGGCTGGCCTATAAAGCGCATCAGGGTAAAACCTCCTGACCCACGGCTCTGATTGCTTTGGAGATATTTTTGCAATTTGCCTTTTTCTTTTTGCCTTCATTGCGTCACCTTGTTAGCCGACAAACGCCTCTCTATAAACTTCTCGCAAAAGGACTGGCTGATTTATCTGGCAGATGAATTGGGCATCGTCGCAGCAATTATAATGATTGCAAGGCGATTAGTCCTTGTGCAGAATACATTCGATGAAGGCATACCGCTTCAAACTCAAACCCACAAAACGGCAGGCCGATGATTTTCAGCAATGGCTTGAGATTTGTCGAGAGCTTTACAACGCAGGCCTTCAGGAGCGACGAGCGGCTTTTCGAACCTGCGGCATCTCGATTAACTACCATCATCAAGCCCTTGAGCTTCCAGAAATCAAATCGCTTCGAGAAGATGTCGCACAGGTCAACGCACAAGTTTTGCAAGACGTGTTGCGCCGACTTAGTAAGACATTTGATGCCTTCTTTCGTCGCTGTAAGCAGGGCGAGAAACCCGGCTTTCCGCGATTCAAAAGCCGTGACCGATACAACAGTTTTACCTTCCCTCAAATGAAAGGCTCTTTCCGTATAGAAGGCAACCGGCTTCATCTTTCGAAGATTGGGGAGGTCAGAATAATTCAGCATCGCCCCATCGAAGGCGAAATAAAAACCTGTACGATCAAACGCGAGTCGGATGGCTGGTACGCAATCTTTGCTGTTGAAGAATCTTACTCGCCTTTCATCCCAAAGACGGGCGAAGCGGTTGGAGTGGATTTGAACGTCTCTAACTTCGCCACGCTTTCGACTGGTGAAGTGATTGACAACCCTCGATTCCTGCGAGTGTCTGAAAAGAGATTGAAAACAGCGCAGCGCAAGGTATCGCGCAGAAAGAAGCGAAGCAACCGAAGAAAGAAAGCCACTCAGTTGCTCGCAAAGCAACACTTGAAGATCAAACGACAGCGACTCGACTTCTTTCACAAGACGGCGAATCAGTTGATACGAGAGTTTGACGAGATAGCAGTTGAAGATTTGAATATCGTCGGGATGGTGAAGAATCATCACCTTGCGAAGTCCATAAGTGATGCTGCTTGGGGCCGATTCCTGTTGATCCTTACGAGCAAAGCTGAAAACGCTGGCCGTAGGGTATGGAAAGTCCCACCGCATTTCACTACGCAGGATTGCAGCAGATGTGGCAAGAGAGTGAAAATGTCGCTTGGCGTCAGAGAATATCGTTGCATCGCCTGCGGACTTGTTCTTAATCGTGACCATAATTCTGCAATCAATGTCAAGGGAAGGGCTTTCCCTTCAGTGAGTGAGAAGGGTGCTTCTCATAAAGACCTGAAAACCTCCACAGCGGAAGCCGTCTGCTTTAGCTGATGGAAGATGTCACAATTTCCAATTTGACACTCTGCCAGGACAGGAAACCTTATGCCTATAACTCGAACGGATGTAGAAAAAATCGCCGAGCTTGCCCGGCTCGAACTCACGGCAGAAGAAACCGAATCATTCACCATTCAACTCGCTTCCATTCTCAACCATATCGATAAACTCAACGAGCTTGATACCTCGAATGTCGAGCCTATGTCTCACTGCTCGACAGCGACAGGCGATATCGACTATGCCCGCCGCGACGACCGAGCGCGTCCGAGCCTCGGCCAGTCGATTGCAGTCGAAAATGCGCCCGATCAGGAATCAGGTTTCTTCAAAGTCCCGAAAGTCATCGGCGGTTGAAAATCAGAGAGATGAATCCTCTCATCACGCCTTCATTCATTTAACCGGAGACGAAATTGGAACTCAGAGATTTCACAATCAAGTCATTGCGCCAAAAGATCGAAGCGCGAGAAGTCAAAGCCGTCGATGTCTGCCGAGCCGCGCTCGCCCGCGCTGAACGACTCTCAGACCTCAACGCCTTCATCACCCTCGTTCGAGACCGCGCGCTCGGTCAGGCTGCCGAAATCGATCTCGCCGCTGACGTTGGCCGCACGCTTCCGCCGCTCGCCGGAGCAATTATCGCCGTCAAGGATAATATGGTCATACGCAGTGTGCGAACGACCGCAGGCTCAAGGATTCTTTTCAACTACAAGCCGCCTTACACCGCAACCGTGATCGAAAGACTCGAAGCGGCGGGCGCAATCATCATAGGCAAAACGAATTGCGATGAGTTCGCAATGGGATCGTCGAATGAAAACTCCGCTTACGGCCCTGTGAAAAATCCGTGGGACACAAAGCGCGTACCCGGCGGTTCATCGGGCGGCTCCGCCGTCGCGGTCTCGACAGGCATGGCCCTTGTCGCGCTAGGTTCCGACACGGGCGGATCTATTCGCCAGCCTGCATCTCTCACGGGAGTCGTCGGATTCAAACCGACATACGGGCGAGTGTCCCGGTACGGTTTGATCGCCTTCGGCTCGTCGCTCGATCAGATAGGCCCGTTCGCTAATTCAGTAGAAGACGTTGCGCTCGTGCTTTCGATCATCGGAGGCCACGATCCGAATGATTCCACTTCGAGCGATGCGCCGATGGATGATTATCTCGCCGCTACGAAACGCGACGTTCGCGGATTGAGGGTCGGCGTGCCGCGCCAGTATTACGGCGCGGGGCTTGACGCGGAAGTGAGAGCCAGCGTCGAATCAGCTATCAATAAACTCGAAGAACTCGGCGCTGTGATCGTCGAAGTGAGCCTTCCGCATACTGAATACGCGGTTCCGGTTTATTATCTGATCGCCACTGCCGAAGCGAGTTCGAATCTCGCGCGATTCGATGGCGTGCGCTACGGCTTTCGCGCCGAAGAAGTCGAATCGCTCAAGAGCATGTACAGCCGCACGCGCGAGCAGGGATTCGGCGGGGAAGTCAAACTCAGAATAATGCTCGGCACCTACGCGCTCTCAGCCGGTTACTACGACGCATACTATGGCAAAGCGCAGAAAGTCCGTTCATTGATCGAGCAGGATTTTCGCGATGCATTCGAGTCGTGCGACGTGATCGCCACGCCGACATCGCCCACGCCCGCTTTTCGACTCGGTGAAAAAACAAGTGATCCGCTTGAGATGTACCTGTCCGATATCTACACGATCACAGCCAATCTCGCGGGCGCGCCGGGCGTGAGCCTTCCCTGCGGATTTTCGTCTGCGGGCCTTCCCATAGGATTGCAACTCATCGCGCGCCGCTTCGACGAAGCGACTCTCATTCGCGCCGCCAGCAACATTGAACAGGCTTTGGGTCTCGATACGAAGCCGCCCGTCATCTCACAGGCATAAAAATTGGAAAACGCCGCCGCAAAAGCTGACATTCAGTCAAGGATTCAAGCAGATGAGCGATTCGGTTCAATCGATCTCGCGCTCATTCTGATGACTGTCATCTGGGGCGCGAACTTCACCGCGATAAAGTATTCGCTCGAAGACCTGCTGCCTCTGAGTTTCAACGGACTGCGCTTCGTCATAGCGGCGACGATTATGTTCTTCGTGATGATCGTATCGGGCAGAGGCTTTCGAGTTCCCCGACGCGACTTCTGGAAACTGATCGGGCTTGGCGTTCTGGCAAACGCTTTTTATCAATCGCTTTTCATAACCGGCATGGCGCATACGCGGACAGGCAACGCCGCGTTGATTGTTTCGACGACTCCGTTATTTTCAGCCGTCATCGGATGGATGCGACGGCAGGAGTATTTCACCACTCGCGGCGTGGCTGGGCTTGCGATGGCGTTTGGCGGAATCGTGCTGATCATACTTAACGGCGACGCTCAACTCGAATTCGGCAGCACTCTTCTGGGCGATCTGATACTCGTAGGCTCGACCATTTGCTGGACTGTTTACACCTTCGCCGCTAGAAACATGGTTCACACCCACGGCTCATTGAAAGCGACGGCGATCATGATGATGAGCGGCACCCCCGTGTTTTTGCTCATCTGTGCGCCATCGCTCATACAACAGAACTGGTCATCAGTGCGCCCGCAGGCATGGGCGGGTGTCGGTTACAGTGCGCTTTTCGCCATTGCGCTTGCGCATCTGATCTGGAATTATGGCGTGCGAAGGCTCGGCTCGACACGCACGGCGATTTATTCAAATTTCACTCCCGTCACTGCGATGCTCATAGTTTGGGTATCGCGCGGGGAAGCGCCGACCGCAGGCCAAATCATCGGCGCGGCGATTATCTTCATAGGGCTTTACTTCGTGCGTCACGGCATGATCGCAGTCGCTCCCATAGCGCATGTGACGGAAGTGTTGGAAGAAGAAGAACTCAGCCCCGGAAAGAATTAAGAAGCTGTTTGAAAATTCGATATGAGCCGCGAAGCGGCACAAAGAAGGTAGCCAGAGGTGAAACCTCTGGAACCATCGTCCCGTTTCCACCCGCGTTGGAGACGCGGCAGATTCTGGCGCTCCTTCA
>Ga0187893_10003102_pt1 | contig 34626 bp, 23 predicted proteins | sample MA1701074metaG_FD_139574 | JGI IMG/M metagenome (GOLD analysis project Ga0187893, IMG submission 139574) | White microbial mat communities from a basaltic lava cave in the Kipuka Kanohina Cave System on the Island of Hawaii, USA - MA170107-4 metaG ...
GCCAGTTCGGCGGCGGCGGAGAGGAATGTTGCGCCCTCGGTTGCAATGCGGATTTGACCAACGACGGCATTATCGACCTGGACGATCTTCTGGCGTGCAACGGTTGCCAGGTCAGCATACCCCCTCCCGCCGGATTCGCCGCGTGCGATATCAACTGCGACGGCAGCATAACCCCGTGCGACTGCCGAGCCGTTCTCTGCCAGTTCGGCGGCGGCGGAGAGGAATGTTGCGCCCTCGGTTGCAATGCGGATTTGACCAACGACGGCATTATCGACCTGGACGATCTTCTGGCGTGCAACGGCTGCCAGGTCGGCACGCCCCCCCCTGCGGGTTTCGACGCCTGCGATATCAACTGCGACGGCCGGATCAGTCCGTGCGATTGCCGCGCCGTGCTCTGCCAGTTCGGCGGCGGCGGTTCCGAATGTTGTGAACTCGGCTGCAACGCCGACCTGACCAACGACGGCATCGTAGATGTGGACGACCTTCTGGCCTGCAACGGCTGCATCGTCGGCACGGTACCTCCGGCAGGATTCGACGCCTGCGATATCAATTGCGACGGATCGATCAGCCCCTGCGACTGCCGAGCCGTCCTTTGCCAATTCGGGGGCGGCGGAACGGAATGCTGCGCGCTAGGCTGCAACGCGGATTTGACCAACGACGGCATCGTGGACGTGGATGACATCCTCGCCTGTAACGGTTGCTTGAACAGCGAAGTTCCTCCCGCGGGGTTCGACGCTTGCGACGTCAATTGCGACGGCCGGATTGATGCGTGCGACTGCCGCGCGGTGAGCTGTCGCTTCGGCGGCGGAGGCGATTCCTGTTGCGACCCGTGCAGCGGCGATCTGGACAACAGCGGGCTGGTCGATGTGGATGACCTGCTGGTTTGCAACGGGTGCCTGGCGGGCAATTATCCCCCCGGAGGTTCGGGCGTATGCGATATCAACTGCGACGGGCGGATCGGGCTGTGCGATTGCAAGGCCGTCGCCTGCCGTTTTGCAAACGAACAGGGTTGCTGCGACTCGTGCGATACCGACCTCGACGAGAGCGGCATCACCGATGTGGACGACCTCCTCGCCATTTCGGCCTGTCAGATGGGCGTCAACCCGCCCAACAACCCATACGGATGCGATGTCGATTGCGACGGCGACGTGGATCTTTGCGATGCCCGCCACGTCCATTGCGAATTCAGCGGCGGAACTTCGTGCTGCGCCTGGGTGTACGGCGATTCGGCGCCCAACGGCGGCGATCATTTCGTGGATCTGGCCGACATTCTCTGCGCCCTGGACGGCTATTTCGATTTCGCGAACTGTCCCAATGCCGACAACTTTCCCTGCGCGATCGGCGACGGCCTAATCGACATCGGTGACATTCTCAACGTCCTGGACGCCTATTCGGGCGACGATTGCTGCAATTAGGTTGGTTCACCACGGAAATCCGGAAAGGATGCGGAGCTTGCAACAAAGGCTATTCATCGACGAGGCGGATCTGCACATTGACGAACTCAAAATCGTCGATGTCATCGCCGAATCGTTTAGCGAATAACTCCAAGGAATTCAAACCACGCCGCAGCAGCCGAATCGGGATTTCCGCGGAGAAGCGGCCAAAGCTGCCGTCCGAGGGCGCCGTGTCGAGCGGATCATCCAATTCCACGCCATTGATCCGAATCTCGTGGGATCGTTGAACACCCTTGGCGAGCAAGGAAAGTTCGGCAATTCGCCGGCCGCCCGACGAAGGCTCGCCGGACAATACAAAATCCGCCTGGAAGTAATCTCCCTCGCTTCGCCGTTGAAACTGGCTATTGATCCGGCCCTCGAATCGATTGTCGCCAAGGTGATGAACTTCGGGAACGGGCTCAAGTGCGATCCAATCGCTTCGCTCCCGATGGAGCTTGAAATCCCGCACCAGGCTCGTACCCCGGATCTCCACGGAGGGAACGTTCACCGCCTCGGGGACGTAGCCGGGATGCGAAGCGGATACGGCAAAATGTTCAGGGACCTCGCCCACCGTCAACACATACTGCCCGTCTTCGTCGGTCGTGGCGGCGGAGGGCGGCCCTTCGGAAAGATCCAGCCGGATCGTGGCACCGGGCAGCGGCTCGCGGGTCGCGGCGTCCCATACACGGCCGTGAATCGTACCGATCGAATCCACGGGTTTTTCCTGAAGATAAAGGGGCAGGTAACGGTAGTAAACCTCCAGCATGAGGGCACACAAGGCCGTTTGATAGACTCTTCCGCCGGTTGCAGCCCATTCGCCGCGCGGGTCCCAGCTTCCCGCCCGCGGCCCCGTGGCGTGCTGATGATTGACCAGAGTCGGCACGAGCCGTTCGTTCCACGTTCGCCAATCGTCGCCCCCTTTTTGAAACAAGGCGAGCGTCGCGTAGTACCAATAATACGTATTCGGCGCATCCTCCCAATCGGGAAGGTGGCGAAGCACGAATTGTGCGGATCCCACGGTTCGCGGATCGCTCGATCCCAAGCCAAGAAGTTGTTGAATGAACATTCCCTCGGCGGTCATGGCGGGCGTGAACTCTCTTCCGGGCTGATAGGAATATTGCCCCGGCTTGCTGGGATGGCTCACCAGATCCAACCATCGGCGTGCGTGTTCAAAACCGTCGGCGGGGACTTCAACGCCGGCCAGCCGGGCGCTTTTCAGGGCCATGATCTGCCAGCCCGTGACCGACGTGTCGCCATCCTGTCCGGGATCGTACCGCCAGCCGCCCATGGACGTGCTCCGCGCGCGGTATAGAAAATCCACGGCCTTTTTCAGCGGATTTCGAAACCGCTCATCCCGCGACACGCCGAACGCTTCAGCCAGCGCGATCGTGGCAATACCGTGAGAGTAAAGAGATTCGGAGCGGCCAAGATCGCCGTCCGGACCTTGATGGTCCAAGAGCCAATCCACGGCGCGTTGAACATGCTGCCTGTAAGGCCCGTCCGTCGCCACCGAATGGCCGGCCCCCAAAAAACACAACAACGCCAACCCCGTCAGCGCGCCATCGACCTGGATATTCGTTTCTCCGCCGCATCGTCCGCAACGGGCGTCAAAATCGTAGCCTTTCCATGAGCCGTCCGGACTCTGGTGCTCGGCCAGCCATTTCAAGGCCGAGGCAACGGCCCGTTCGGTCTCTTCGCTCCCTCCGTGTTTTTCCACCAAGTTTCGGCGTTGTTCGGGCACTCGCTGCGGATACATGGATTTTGAAGGTTCCGACTCGGTGGGCGTACGCAGAGCGAGAGGCGATGAGTGGGCCAGGGACACGGCCGGAGCCCCTCGTCCCAAAACCGTTGGGGTTGCGGTCGTCGCGGAATCCTGGGCAGCATCGATCCAACCGCGAATCGGTCCATGCCGGGCGGGAACTTCGGCGCGTTGAATGCGTGCCACGGGAGTCTGATGAATCGCAGTTCTTTCGACCGACAAGGGGAAATCAAAACGATTTTGAGTCGGTCGTGGATCGGCGATCATCAAACCTTTGGACGGCTCGAGGTTTGATTTGTCCGTTTCCTGGGCGGCGGATTTTTTCGGAGGCAACGGAATCCCCCGTGAATCGGCAACATCCCGGCGAGGAATCTCCGCCCGCGACGAACGCATCACCGTACCCGGAATCGAATTGGAAGCTGCATCCGCAACCTGAAGCGGCAATAAGGTTGAATGAGATTTCGATGAATCCTGGGCGGTGGAGAACGGCACAACCCAGCTTGATCTCACCGCAACGACTTCCGTGTTCAATGGCGGCGAATAAGGACGATCCATTTCAGGCGCGACAGGTTCATGGACGGTTGACGTCTCCGAAGCTCTAACCTTGCGCTCTTCGAGAACGGGTCGCGCTCGGTCGGCACGGTCAGCGGCTTGAGGCAATTCGGCCTTTGTAATCGTCAACGCGGGGGTTGAACCGGTAACGGCAACCGGCGCGTCGAATTCCGGGTCGTCGCCCATCAATGACGCATCGGTATGATCTTGATTGGGAAGCGCCGTCCCCGGCGAGGCCGCGACGCGGGCAACGGCGATCGGCACGTCACTCTGCGGTGCGGGCTCCCAGCTCCGGCGAAGATCAACCGGCTGGGCAATGGATTGGGCGGAAATCGCAGGAACCTCTTCTGACCGCACATGGGCCGGCTTTGCACTCGCGGGAACGGCAATGGTCGAGGCGCGACGATCGGTCACGCGTAGGGAATGCGAGACCCATTCAAACGGTGGGGCCGACGGCGACGCCGGGCGGCTATCCATCGTGTAGAGGGCATGCGCCAAGGTATTCTGCATAGACGCCTCATTCAGTGTGGTGTTGATTGCGCCTGGGGCGACAGAGAATGCCCGATGATTGGTTTCTCCGGATTGGGGCTCAACCACTGGACGCGCATGCTCTTGTAGGATGGGTTCCTGAGGAACCTGCGCCATTGGATCGTCGACGGCAGCGCGACGCTCCGGGCGCGGCAGCGGAACGATCAAATCCGTGGCGCGAACGTTACCCGACTGCCGGGCGTTTGGCGTGGGCAATTGCCGGTCGAGTTCGGGCAGCGCATCGGCCGCTTCCGACTCGATAGCAGATTTTGTGGAAACCGCCGCAACGGATACAGGCTCGACCTTTGCGATCGAGCGGTTCGGTTCGACGGAGAATTCCGGCTCCGGCCTGTCGGTCGAAGGCACGGCCGTTTCCGGTTCATGAATCACGACCGCGAAACCTGCGATCTGGGAAGCGATACCGTCCCCGGCATCCGAATGAAAAAGTGCAACCTGGATCGGACCTCCGCGACGAAACTCTCCCGGCAAGGCCCCGGCCACCTGCCACATGGTAAAAAGCATGAGCATGAGTAAGTGCGCGAACATCGAAGCCAACAGGCAACGAGCCAAAAGGCTGAGCTTGCGGTTCCGCACCGTGCCCAGCAGAGCGAGCAGCAACAGCGCCAGCAAAATCGCAAGCAACGTCCAAAGTAGGGCCGGTCCGATCGCATACCAGATCGCCGCCCAGTCGATCGGGGGTCGATCGACGGTTTCGACTTCACGAAACACTTCGCGTGAACAGGTGTAATATAGATTGTAATCCGCTTCGTTGGTCGATCGCGTCTCTGCAAGCGCCCGGTCGGAGCTGAACGACAAACCGAAACCGCCGAGACTCAAGCCGGGGTCCAACTCGTTGGCGGAGGAATTCACCGGCGCTGCCAAACCGGACGGCGGTTCGTGGCCGCCTCTCAGACGCCTCGAACGAAACAGGTCATACCCCCCCATTCCGCCCGGCCTGTCGGACGCGAAGTAGAGAAAGTCTCCCACTGGACTGACCGCGGGCGATCCTTCGTTGAACTTCGTATTCAGGGCCGTCAGGGGTTGTGCCTGGCCGAATTCCTGACCCAAGACCGATACCGCGTACAGGTCATAATCGCGGAAGAAGAGTTCCTCGCGGAGGGTCGCCGGCCACGCGGACGGGTTGGGCTGTCGGGCATCTTCGGGCCGCGGCCGGTTCGACGCGAGGTAAAGCACGGACCCGTCGGGAGCCTGTGCGACTCCGTACTCGTTGTGGCTGGAATTGACCGACGGACCTAGATTGACGGGAATCCCCCAACCCTCCCGACTGCGGCGCGACATCCACAAGTCGTATCCGCCGAAGCCGCCTTCGCGGTCGCTGTAAAAGAAAAGCTGCTCGCCATCCGGCGAAGGCTCGGGACCCAGTTCGTCGGCGTCGCTGTTGACCGTTTCCATCGGGACCGGCTCGCCCCACCCGTCGCGGGTGCGCGCGGACGTAAAAATGTCGGCGTTCCTGCCCGCTTTGCCCCGGACGAAGAAGAGGGTCAGCCCGTCTGTGCTGAGGCGCGGCTCATACTCTTCCTTCGCCGTGTTGATTGGCAGGGGCAGGAGCTTCGGCGCCTGCCACAGGATGTCCCGCAGGGACGCGGTCCGCGCCGGATCACGTATCGACTCCGCGTCGGTATAGAATGCCCTTCGCTCCGGCCATTGATGCCAAACCAAACCGATGAGCGCCGCGAGCACGAGCAGGCTGGATGCCATCAAGACGCGTTTCAACCAGCGAGAGACGGTGCGACGCTCTTTCGTACTCATGCGTACCTTACGGCGCGAAGGTCTTTGAACGCGCCACGGACTTTTCGTCGTATTCCTCCAACGAACGTCGATAGGAAGCGCGAACTTCCTCCGCTTCATTGGAGTTGAGCCCCATCCACATCCGCTCCGACGTTAGGTTAGTTTCCCAGAACCGTGTCCAAATAGGGTTGCTGAATACCGCCTTGCTTGCAGATGTCGAGCACCTGCACAATGTTCGCGTAGGAGGCACTTCGATCGCCCCGGATCGTGACCTTTTGATCGCTTTTTCGCTTGACCGCCTCTCCAACCATGTTTCGCAGTTCTTCCGCCGCGAAAGTCCGACCACCAACCCAGATCTTTCCTTCGGCGTCCACGTTGATGACCAATTCCTGAAGCATGGTCGAGATCGGTCCGCCCGACGATGCAAACGGAAGTGCGATGTTCATCTCTCGCTCCACCTGGGCGACCGTGGTAGCCAGCAGAAAAAAAATCAGCATGTTGAACAGTACGTCCGCCATCGGCACGAAGTCGATGTGAATATCCCGAGTTAACTCGCGGTCCTCACCGAGCATGTCTGGCCCTCCTTAACCCGCCGCGACCGCCGCGATCCCCGGTATCGGTGCGGGAATCTGCGCGGAACGAAGAGCGACGACCGGTTCCGGAGACTGGGCTTGTGGAGAAGTCATGAAACCGGCGTCGCCTTCGAGCCACTCACTGGCTACACGATCGAGTTCCATGGCCACAGCGTCGACCCGTCCCATCAAGACGTGATACACGATCAGTACGGGAATGGCGACGAGCAGGCCGGCCGCGGTGCTCGTCCACGCTTCAAAGATGCCGCGGGCCAGCATTTCGGTCTTGCCAAGGGCCTGGCCGGAGACGGCCACCGCTTGAAACGTTTTGATCATGCCGAAAATCGTACCGAGCAGGCCAAGCATCGTGGACACTTGCGGCAAGGCGGAGAGCAAACGAAGGCGATGCCGCAGCCGGACAATCACCCGCGAGCCGGCGCTGCGGACGGCCTGCTCCACGGCCTCTGGGGACTGTCCGCGATGTTTGATGACCTCCCGCAGCACACTGGCCACGGGGCTCCCATCCGACTCGCAAAGCTGCAGAGCCTTATCACGGTCGCTTGCCACGGCTTGCAGGCTGGTCAGGAATCGGCGAGGAAGAACGCTTCCCCGGCGAAGGAGAATCAGGCGCTCGACGATGACGGTCAGAGCGATCAAAGAGCAGACGCCGATCGCAACTATCGTCGGTCCGCCCCGGACGACGAAGTCCCATACCGAATCGAGGGCTATGTCGGGATTCGCCCCCGGTACTGCGGCGGCCGCCTGTTGTCCAAGTGCCATCGCCCCCACAGCTTCCGCGGCGAAAAATGCCATGCACATCTGTAATCATCTCCCCGCAATGATTGCCGACCCATGCCCGTCGGCGCCAAGCCTCGTCCAAGTCGCACTTCCCGTCCGCTCGGAATCGCACTCAACGGTTCGAACCCGCCTTCGCCCCCCCAGCCACAGGGACCGCTTCGCTGACCGTCACGCCTGCCAATTCCCGCTGAGCCGGTGCCGTCCATTTTGTTGCGCTGTACTTTTCAACCACTTCGCTGAACTGCTTTACGGCCTCGGAGGGTTTCCCCAGTTTTAGAAAACATCGGCCCGCTTCGTACAACGCGGCCGCGCTCCACTCCGGATAATTGTAGAGAATGTCCACTTTCAGCAGTTCCGCGACCGCCTCCTGGTACTGCTGCCGGGCGAAAAGACATTCACCAATTTGGAATTGAGCACGGGCCGCGGTCGGACCTTGATGCCTAGCCACGACTTCGCGATAAGCGCTGATCGCCTCATCAAGCCGGCCCTGGTTCTCTCGCGCCCAGCCGACGCCGAACTGCGCCTGATACCATGAATCACCTTCCGCGAATCGCGTAAGGTAATCTCCATGGGTTTTCTCGCTGCTCGTCCACCGCAACAGCGTCGCCTGCACGTCCCCAAGCCGCAGCAACGCTGGGCCGAGCGATGCATCGTTCGGAAAATCATTTACCACGCGAGTCAGATGGGGAACGGCGGCTTCGTATCGGCCCAGTCGGGCCAACGATTCTCCGCACAAGAACGAGGCGGACGCCGCCATCGCCGAATCCGGAAACGTGCGCAGCAACGCCTCAAGATTATTCGCCGCTTCCGCAGGACGATCCAACTGAAACTCACACGTCCCCAACCGATACAGACAATGCTCCTTGATCTCCGCCGTCAGCGAAACGGCGGCGGAATCGATTGACCCCTTCAGCTTTTTCAACAAGATGAGTGCTTCCTCGTGGTTCTTAACCCCGATCAGAATCTCGGCGAGCTCGAGGTACGCTTGGGCGTCCGACGCCGTCGTGGGGTTTTCCGCCAGCAACTCTCGATATGCCGCGGCCGCCTCCTCCTTGCGATCAAGTTTCGAAAGGCACCAGGCTCGCTCATGCTGCAACGCACGATGAAGCGATGGGCCAAGATCCCCCGAAGGTCCGTTGTTCAACCCTAGGATCATCGCAAGGGCATCCGCCGGGCGGTTCTGCCTGGCCAGCGAAACAGCCCAATAGGCTTGCGCCTCGGCTACTTTGGGATGACGGGGCGCTTTCTCCACGAACAAGCGAAATGTTTCTTCCGCGTCGGCATACCTCTGGTCCGCGAGCAGGGCCTTGCCCCGAGAGAGCATGACATCCGCCTCCAACGCGGAGTTCGGATCGGCACGCACGGCCAGTTCGAAGCGCTTTGCTGCGGAAGCATAGTCCTTCTTGTTCAAGGCCACGGCCCCCAGATGCTTCTCCGCGTGCACCGTAAACTTTCCGTCCCGATCTTCGGCCAAAACCTCCTCGAAGGCCGCGGAAGCCTCGTCAAACCGGCCAAGAAGCAGGAGCGACTGACCGCGCTCAAACTTGGCATGAAGCCGATGGGGACTCTCGGCGAATCGCTCCAAAAGGCGGTCAAAACTCCGCAAGGCGTCCGCGTAGTTCTCCTGGCGTTGGGCGCACAAACCCAACTTCAGGAGTGCATCATCAGCCAGCGGCCGCTCCATCCCAGAGGACAAGTATTTCTCAAGGTCGGATTCCGCCGCCTTCCACTCGCCGCGCTGAAACCGAATGTCTCCTCGGGCCGACCAGGCACCCAAAAAATCATCCGCGGCCGGGACGTCCTCGAGCACCGACGAGAGATACCCTTCCGATTCATCGAATCGCTGCTGGTGGTAAAGGGCCATACCCAACCGAAACGTGGCCTTCCGACGTCCGGCGGCATCGGGATCGTTCGTCAGAAACCTCCTATAACCTTCGACCGACTCCGCATATCGCCGGGTAAGAAAGTCGTTCTCTGCGATAAGGAAAAGGATCGCCGGTGCCTGGGAATCACTGGGATAGTGTTCCAAAAAAGACCTGGCGTAAGCGGTGCTGGTCTCGAAGTTTCCGCGCTGGTGTTCGGAAGTCGCCAGTAGCCGAATTGCTTCCGCCGACAAGGCATGGTCGGGGAAACGACGTTGAAACTCCGCAAGCGTTTCCACCGCTTCATCGAATCGTTCCAATCGGATTTGGGCGACCGCGAGATCAAAGGTCACCTCCGCGAGAAGATCGCTCTCGGCGAACTTTTCCCTGGTTTCCCGAAGTCGTGTCGCCGCGTCGGCGGACTTGCCCAGGCGAAGTTGACACTTTGCCGACCAATAGGCCACATCGTCGCGCAGCGCTTCGTCATTTGTGGACACCGTTTGGAGCACTTCGAAGGAGCGCTCGAACCGGCCGAGATCAAACCAGATCAGCCCGCGCTGAAGCCGCGCCGACACGAGAAGTGGGCTGTTGGGAAATCTGGACAGGACCTCGTCGAGCACCGTACCGGCTTCCTCAAACTCCCTTTTCGAACGAAGGACCTGGGCAAGACCCAGCATCGCATCCGCCGTAAAGCGGCCATCCTTTCGCTGCAATACCGCTCGATAACCCTGCTCGGCTTCCTTCCATTCCGCGGCCCGATGACGACCCTGCGCCACCAAAAGCTGGGCCTGCTCCGCATAGGGGCCGTTCGGTGAACGGGCGACAATTCCGCCGAGAATCTCGGCGGCCGTCCGATCGTCGCGGGATTCCACCGCCGCCAGCCCCCAGAAGAAATCGACGCGGTCTCGAAGCGGAGAGGCCTCAAATCTGCGGACGAACTCGCCGCACTGGGTCGCACATTCCTTGGTTCCTCCGGCGAGGTACAAGGCCTCGACGAGGCCGGCCGTAACGTCGTCCGCGGTTTCGTGGGCCGGGAACTCCCGAAGCACGCGCTCGAACGCGGTCGCCGCATCCGCAGGCTGCTTCTTAAGGAGGTAACACTGCCCCACCAGTAGTCCGGACTCAGCGGCAAACTCGAATCGCGAATTCTCAGCGAGACTCGCAAGCTCCCCTATTGCGTCGTCGTACTTCTCCTGGCGGAAAAGACAAACCCCCAGCCCGTACTTCGCAGTCGGAGCTTTTGCGTGGTCGCCGTGTTCTTTCAAAAACCGGCGATATTGATCCGCCCCCAGATCGTACAGCCCCCGATTAAGAAAACCATTGCCCGCCCAGTATGTTTCCTCGGTTCGATCGGACGCCTCCGGTTGCGCAGCCCAGGCGAAGGCTCCCAAAGCGATCGTCCAAATCGCAATCGAGACCAACTCAATCGGGATTTCATCGCACGAAAGACGTTTCATGTGACTCACCTGGCTCTCAGCGGATAAACGGACCGCAACCTGCCGACTTCCGGAGCCGCCCGCGAAATCGCACCAGTCCCCTTCCAAGTCGAACCCGACGAAACAAAGCGATTCCGAAAGCGCGATACCTGGGTTCCCGCGTTACGAAGAAGTACAGTCTGCCAACCGGTCTACTTCGCACCCCGTGCTGAGTCGGTCAATCCCGACGCTTCGAACTGCTCGTCCGTCCCGCAGGGCGCCGTGACCGGAAGGGATCCGGCCGCATTGTGCAGAGCGTCCGCGCTTTCTCGAAGTGAGTCTATTTTTCGATTCAACTCGTCGATCTGCTCCAGGATCGGATTGACCCGATCCCGTGCTTCATTGCCCCGCGCGATCCATTCCTCGTTCCTGCGCTGGGCTTCGGTGCGTTCGGACTCGTCGGCGTCGTCGCGGACGCCTTCATTGGCCTTGTCGGCCTCGCGATCGGCCCTTTCCGCCTCGCGCTCGATGAGTCGGATTTGCTTTTCAAGATTCCGAATCTCCGTTTCTAAAGCGCGGATTTGCCTTTCGCAAACCCTCGCCTGCGCTCCAAGGCTTTTGGCGAGGTCGGTCAACCCTTTTTGATGCCGCGCAGTGTCGCCATTGGCAGGATCAGAGGCGGCCGCAACCTGGCCGATTAGGTTCTCGACATCGCCGTTGGCGGCATTTTTGGCGTATTCAGCCACCACCGGAAGATTCTGGACAAGCTGCATCGCGAGCTTGCCCCAGAGGGATTCCGCATCACCACGGTGTTCGTCTTCATCGGCCTCGTTCTCATCCTCGTCTTCGTCCTCCTCCTCGTCCTCGTCTTCGTCGGCGTCATCATCACTTTCGTCATCTTCGTCGGCGTCATCATCGAGATCCACGTCAACATTCACGTCAAAAGCGAAATCGATATCAAAATCCGGCTCCACATCCTTTGCCACGTCCGCAAGGGCAAGTTCGAGATCCAGGTCAAATTCATTTGACCCCTCGGCCTCGCCCCTGCTCTCACCGTCGGGATGAATCAGGCGAACAAACGCGGCCATGATTCGATGCTGGCGCGGAGTACCATGGACCTCAAGGCCCCCTTCCACCGGGCGCACCCGAACCGGCACGTCGTTGCGAATCATGAGCTCGGTTAAGTCCTTGAGTTTCCCTTCAGGTAAGTCGTATTTGCGAACGACGATTTCGCCGCTGTCCCGTTGCGCGGTCAGCTCGCGAAGGCGTTCGCGCATGCGTTCTCGATCCGGGCGCGGTGCGCGAGGCGAGGGCGGCGGCTGCGGCGTTGCCCGATGCGTTTCAATGGCCCTGCCAAGTTCATCCAGTTGGGCCCGGAGTTCATCCAATTGTGCTTCGAGGTGTCCGAGATGGGATTCCGCGGCCTCTCTCCGGCCTTCCACCTGACGGCGCAGTTGGTCGTGGAGGAGATCGGCCGCCCCCCCCTCGCTCATAGCCTTGTGAACTTCCCGTTGAACAAGCCGTTGCACCTCGGCCGCCTCGACTTGAGCCTGTTCCGCCCATCGACGCGCTTCAGCGGCGATTTCCTTACCGTGTCTCGCCGCTTCTTTCGCCATTCGCTCCGCGTCGGCCACGACGGCCTCGGTCCTTACCTTACTGCGCTGTTTCGCCTCTTCACGTTTCTCTCGCGACTTGTGACTCTTACGGGCATCTTCTTTATCCATGCCTACTGCGACGGCCCGCGGCGCGCGCCGCGAGCGCATGTGATCTTCAAAGCTGCTCGCCGAATGGCCCGGTGCAACTGCGCTTGGAGCCCCCGGTGCGGACATTGACCAGAATGTCGGAGCAGGGCCCACCGCGGATCCCGGCGCAGTCGTCCAATAGGGCATCCCGGGTTGAGCCACCGGCACCGGTCCTGCCGCTGCCCGGGGAGCCATCGCCGGCATTGCGGGCATGGGGGGCATCGGTGGCATGGCAGCCGAACCTGGCGAAGGCGGTGCCGCTGGACTGCATGGCGCAGGTGACGCTGGAGGGGCCGGCGGCACGGCCAATACCACCGGCGTCTTGGCGTGTGCACATTTTCCACAGCAATCCCCCGACTTCTTGCAGTCGCAACGGCCGCTGCAATGCTTGCAATCCGGCGAATCGCACTTTGCCGCCTTTGCGGCCTTCGCTTTCGTCGCCTCCGGTTCGCAGGACCGTGCGGGCGTTCCGAACCAGCCGGCCAGGGCAAGCACGCACATCAGTGCAGCGCCCGGTAGGGACAACCCCGGCTTTCCATTCTGAGTCATTACCATTGTCAATCTCCTGGCAAAACGTTTGGCTCGCCCGTTGATCATGCCGATGCCCGCCGGGGGCACGGCCACTGCTTGTGCGTTCATGAATTGGTGAGTCCGCAGCAACGCTCGCGCATAGGCTCCCCGTGCGCGAGGCTCCAGCCACGTCACCCAGGCATCACACGAGGCGTCCGCTTCCTCTTCCAATCGTCGTCGAATCCAGAGAACCAGAGGGTTCCACCAATAAACCCATCCAATTAGGATTTCCACCCGCCGCACCCAATGATCGCGGCGCTTGAGATGCGCCAGTTCATGAAGAACAACCGCGTTGCGGCTGATTTCGTCGAGTTGCGACCAGAGCTCCGCCGGCAAAAGCAGTCGGCTGTTCCGCCCGCACCAGATCATGGGCGATACCCGGGCCCGGATCATTCGCACCTCGGGCACGTATCGCAACCCCATGGCCTCCGCGGCACGCCTGACCATCCTTTGAACCGCATGAGAAGCTGAGATGGATTCACGTAGTCGAAGGCGGAACAAAAGCATCCGAACCATGCCGAGAAATACGAAAACCGCGATACCTCCACCCCAGATTTCCTTCGGAATCGGCGGCAGCGATAGCACCGCACTTCTAATTCTCTGCACACCCAGAAGCCAGGTACGCAGCGTCGGCGATTCGGACACCGATCCGGATACCGATCCGGCTTCCGGAGTCGGCTTGGAGCTGACGGAGGCTCCGTCGTCACCCGAAACAATTGGAACGCCGGAACTGTTGCGGCTCGACTCGCGAGCTTCCTGTTCAGCTTCGGCCACAGTAGCCCACGTACCGTTGCCGATGGCGTGGGCATGTCGACGGCCGCCGGAGATCGGTAAGGATTCAGTCAAACCCCCCGCTAGCGTTACCGTGTCTTTTCGGTCGGACTCAGTGTTCTTGGCGGATCGCCTTCGCGGCACGCTGATCGGATGCGTCCGGCCTGCAAGCGGATGGGTGGCAACGTAAACAATGAGCGGCCGAGTTCGCTTTTCAACTTCGGCCCAATCGAACGAATTCGTGGGAGCCAAAACGCTCGACAAGGACAATGCTCGTGGATCCTGCGGTTTTGGCTGTTCCAGCGTTGAATTGGAAGATTCTTTTGCGGTAGATACTCGGAAACTTTGGACGCCGGAAGTGGCAAGCGGCCCGACTGAGTCCGGTGCCTGGGCGAGCGGAATAGGCGTAACGGACTCAGATCGGGCTACATTTGCCTCGCCCCGTTGGCCGGAGCGATTTCTCCCCTTGGGTCGCCGAGAATTCGAAGCCTTGGTGGCCTGACGCCGCTCCGTGGAGTATTCCTCTTCCAAAGAAGCCTTGTCCGCGGCAGGTGTGGCGCTGGATGCTTCCCTCGAAGGCATTCCACCCGCGGGCCCCGAACTGGAAGTCTCCACGGGCGTCAGCACTAGCATAGTGGGAGCGGATGGCAGGAAGGGCAAAGCGACGAGCATAAGAAGTACGGTGCACCAAAGCGCGTGCCGTGTGGCGGGCCTTAGTCGAAGCACAGCTCCCAAGAGGAGAACCAAGGCCGCCATGGGGATCATCGCGAAGGCCGCGTACCAAAGTGCGTCAATCGAGGGCAATGACCAGGCACTCATCCCGTTTTCCCCACCTCATCGATCCGAGGCTTTTTGGTTTCGAGTTGATCGATCAGACGCTGGAGTTCGGCGACCTCTTCGGGTGTGAACTTCGCGGTACGGACAAGTTGGAGAGCCAGCCGCCCCGACGCTCCATCAAAAAAATGGTGAACGAGCTCGCGAAGCCGCGAGCGCGTCACTCGATCTCGCGACACGGCCGACCGGTACACATAGGCGAAGTTCGATTTGTCGCTGACCACAAAGCCTTTTTGTTCCAGACGCGAAAGAAAGGTCAGCACCGTCGTGTAGGCGGGCTTGCGGCCCTGCTCGTGAAGCTGATTGAGCACGTCGCGAACCGTGGAGGGCCCGTGGTCCCAAAGGGCTTTGAGCACTTCGAGCTCCGCTTCCCCCAGATCGTACTGTCGTTCCGCCATGGATCGATCGCCTCGGCTCGCCAGCTCTACTACAACTGTCGTCGATAGCCTACTACATACGTCGGAGAGAGTCAACGCTTCGCATCGCCGTTTCTTGCCCGACCGACAGCTTCTTACGCTCCAAAGCCAAGATCCGTTGCGGGGCGTACCATCCGTTGCATGTTCCCGCCGATGAGGTAAAGCCAATTCTTTGGGTGCCTTAGTTTAGACTCTCAATGCCAAGCGGCCATCGAACCCGTTGCCTCTACTAACCAAATTCGGAATAGCGCCGCGTTCATTTGCAGGTAGTCGCTCCCGAATTGGCGCAATCATGTATTCTCACCGAGTGAATCCTCAGTGTTTTTGTTGCATTTGTACTGTCTTTCGCAATGAGCCAAATCTCTCATCGGACGCCGATCAAATGCGCGTGAAAAACTGAAAAAAAGCAAAAAGTTGTCGGACCGAGGCTATAATGCATCGATTCGCGACTTCGCGGTCGCCAGGGTGGCGGGGTGCTTTGCAACATGGTTGAGGCCGAAGCAGCCCGAATGGGGTGTTCCTGAGAAAAGACAATGTACGCCGAAGCGCAACCAGCGGTTCGGCGCCAAAGCCCGACGGCGCGATTTTGTCCCGCCGTTCAAGATGTGTGCATTGGGCTAAATGCGAAGCGGCTATTAGTCCTAAAGAGTGTTGGAAACCCTCCCCGGTTTCGTTAAACTGGGGGAATCCCGGACGTTTAGGTGTTCGGCGTGAGGAAGAGTAGAGGTTTTGTGGCAAAAGGGGACCGTAATGGATAGACGTTTTGGAGGGTTGTGGTTGGCATTGGCAGGGGCTATGGTTTTTGCTCCCAACGCAAAGGGTGGGGACCCGTGCGAGGATCAGTGCAAGGATCCAATGAGTAATCCGTGTGGCATGTGCAAGTGCAGTATTGACCCGGGTGGAAACGAATGTATCGACTTCCGTTGCCGGACAAGGATCGAACCTTGCCCGACCGCGTCCGTCGTCATCGTCCGCAGGAATTCACAAGTTTTTGACCCGCCGCTCACAAGTTTCCAAGGCGCTGTAGCCGGGGACACGTTTACGCTTGAGATCCGTGCTCGCTGCTGGTCCAACGGCGATTGCCTCGACCCGGATAACTGCATCGCTCCGACCCTGACGGCCTACCAGCTTGAGCTTGCTTGCAGCAGCTTTTATAGCGGCACTACGGGCAATATGCGGCCTCCGATGCTTGACCAGAACGACCCGAACGGGAATTGTTGCAACGGCCCGCTAACCAGCACTATGCCGCGGGCATTCGATGCCTTTGTCGACGTCAATCGCGCAGATTTCGTTTTCGAAGGCGGGGGAAGCGTGATTGCTACTTTGGCCTTTGCACTACGAACCGGACTCGGTGGTCCTGCGTTTTGCAGCTACAAATTCGGGGTCGTGCAGGTGCCTCCGCCCCTAGCGGTCTCCAGTGTCTTCTGCCTGGGTGGAAATCAACCCGACTATTATCTTGCGTCGGTTCGAGTCAAGGTTTCAAACGATGCCGCGGGTGAATTCACGTTTTGCCTGACAGATCTGAACACGAGTAGGGATATACTCGGCCCCGATTTTAACCGACTCCAGAACAACAGTCAGAATATTCACCCATTGAAATTGGAATGTGCCAAGATTTCGGTCGAGGTTCCGGATTGTCCTACGACCATTTCCCCCAACACGTTTCCAGCCAATGCCATCGATGCCCGGTCGCCTAGCTTGCTTGACGGCACGATGCCCATGGGTATCGAGCAGTTGGATGTCGATACGCCCATGCCGGAATGTTTGTTACCGGTGCATTTTGCGACTGCGTTCACTCCGCCGATTCCCGGTCCGACCGTTGATGGAACCATGATGGTGGATGCCAATACTACGACGTTGGAACTTTCGGGGCCCATACCGCCGGGCGCCTGGACCCGAATTACCAAAGTCAACGAGAATCCGGCAACGAATACAAGCGTCTGCCTCGGATTCCAGCCCTGCGATGTCAATCAAAGTCGAAATAGCGACTCAACCGACATCACCCGACTGCTGAGCTGCGTCTCCACCCTGCCTGCGATGTGCCGGGACTATCAGGCGGACCTGGATTGGTCGGGTCAGATCAACCTTCTCGACGTTCCCCGCGGGATTGAGTTGCTGATCGGCTCTCAAGAGTTTGTGCGATGGAGCGATCCGACTCGGGTACTTCAGGCGTCGCCCTGCGGAAGTTGAAACGCCGACGATTGCGTCCATCGCCGGAATGGCGATGAAATTCAGTCATTGAATTGTCGGGACGGCCCAGATGGGGTCGTCCCGGCTTTGTTTACCGGCCCAATTCTTGGACCCTTTTGGGATTCCCAAGGGACCCTTTTATCGGGAATAACGGCCTGTCGGGTGGGAACGAACCCGACGATCCCGGTTTTGACTGGACTTCATGGTTAAGGACAGGTTAACCTGCGCGGAAGGAGCAGGAGGTGTCAAGGGAGTTTTCCCTGGAACTCCATCGGTTGCGGCGGACGCCATGAGGAATCAGGAATGGGCGGTCAATCCAAACGACCTGATCATGCCGCGGGACGCCCGCACAACGCCAAACCCGCGGCGACGACCGGCCGTGGGCGTTGGCTCGCCACGCATGGTCGGGATCTGAAATTCCTGGTTCTCTTCGCCCTTTTCCTCGGCTTGTTTTTCGGCGTGGCCTCTTTTCCGATTTTTCAGAGAGCCGTCTTCCCGGGTTATCTCAAGCTCAATGCCGACGCGTCGGCCGCGATTCTGCGTTTTTTTGGCGAGAAAGTTTCCGTCCAGGACAAGACGGTCACACTAACCAAGGGAGGAGCGCCATACGCGATCACCATTGAGCGCGGCTGCGATGCCATTCAGCCATCGGCATTGTTCTGCGCTGCGGTGCTGGCATCCCCCGTTGCCCTTATGCCGCGAATCTCCGCCGTTCTGGCCGGCACGACCCTGTTGATGATGCTGAATTTCGTCCGCATTCTCAGCCTTTGCTACATTCGCGGGTACTGGCCCAGCGCGTTCGAAGTCATGCACCTCGACGTTTGGCAGGCTTTGTTTATCCTTTTCGCGATTGTGCTGTGGGGTCTTTGGGCCTCATGGCAAGCCCATCGAACTCCGGCGGTTGCCCATGCCCCCACCGAAAGTCATTCTTAAGTTCGCGGCGCTGACCATTTTCCTTGGCGCGGTCTTGTTGATTGAGTGGTGGTCGGGACCGGTCCGGGCGTACGGTGCGTTCTTTCGCGGATTGGGGAATATCGCGTTCTCCACTCAGTTCTGGTTCTGGCCGGACGCTTACGTCCGGTTTCTCGATCCGGAAAACATCCAGCCCGCCGACCTTCCCCCCGGAGTCAATGTACCACCCGGCACCAAGCTACAGGACATCAGGATTTTGGATACGCTTCTGGTGCTGAACAACCGAAAGACACGGACGGATTTCGGTTTTCTGCGCACCAGCAGCCGGCTCAACGGTTATACGCCGGTCGCTTTCTTTGTGGCCCTGGCCCTGGCGACACCGGGACGGTGGCGGAAGCGTCTGAAAGGTCTTGGCTGGGGACTCTTGCTGGTGCACCTGTTCATCCTCCTTCGACTCACCGTCTATCTTGCGGAAGGCTATTGCGGAGACAAGCCCTTCGCTCTTTTTCACCCCGGTCCGACTTCGTTTCGAATCCTAAAGGCGGTGTCAGGGACGCTCCACGACAACCCCACGGTTTCCTATGTCGTCCCCACGTTCATTTGGTTTCTACTCCTGTTTCGCCCAAGCCAATGGCAACCGAAAAATGAAACTCCCAAGACCGATCACCGCGAGAAGTCGGGCACTTCGCCTCCTCCACGTGGCCATCCTCTCGCATCAGCAAAATAGTGTGCAGTCCGCTCTGCTGCGACATCGGCGGCACGACCCGACGAACGAGTCGTCCTATGGGATTCGACCGATACAATGCAAGGTTGAACGGCGGCCGCCTCGAGTTTTCGATGCGTCGGTTCCGCTTCGGAGTGTCACGCTGGAATGAGCAAATCCGTCCAACTAAAGGAGCTGCTTCACGAGAATACGATGCGCTCGGCGCCGGAATTGGCGCTCCAGGGTGACGGGCAATCGATTGCCTGCGTGGCCTGCGGGCACCGGTGCAGGATTCTTCCGGGAAGAAGCGGGGTCTGCCGGGTCCGCTTTAACCACGAGGGAGAACTCCGAGCGCCGGCCGGGTATGTGGCCGGCGTCCAGATTGACCCGATCGAGAAAAAACCGTTCTATCATGCCTTCCCGGCGCGGAACGCCTTGTCTTTCGGGATGCTGGGCTGCGATTTGCATTGCGGTTATTGCCAGAACTGGGTGACGAGCCAGGCCTTGCGCGACGACGCGGCCGTCGCCCGCCCCCAATTCTGCACGCCGGAGAGGCTCATCGATTTGGCGATCGAGAATCAAGTCCCCGTCTTGGTAAGCACCTACAATGAACCGCTGATCACCGCCGATTGGGCCGTCGAAATCTTCAAGCTCGCCCGGGCCGAAAACATCGTCTGCGGATTCGTCAGCAACGGAAATGCCACGCCGGAAGTCCTCGATTTCATCCGCCCGTTCGTGGACCTCTACAAGGTTGACCTGAAAGGTTTTGACGACCGCAACTACCGCAAGCTCGGCGGAGTCCTTCAAAACGTCCTCGATTCAATCCAGCGCCTTGTCGAAATGAAATTCTGGGTCGAAATCGTGTCCTTGATCATTCCCGGATTTAACGACGGGGAGAACGAACTCAAGAGTATCGCGGGGTTCCTCGCCGAAATCTCCATGGACATTCCCTGGCACGTCACCGCCTATCACCCGGACTACAAAATGACCGACCCGCCGCGCACGCCCGCGGAAACGTTGATCCGCGCATACGAGATCGGAAAAGAGGCCGGACTTCGCTACGTATATCCCGGCAATCTTCCCGGGGCCTTCGGCGAGCGCGAGGACACCCATTGTCCGTCGTGCAAGCGAATCCTGATCCGCCGCCGAGGCTTCGTCGTCGTGGAGAATCGCATGGGCGCAAAGGGCACATGCCCCTCCTGCTTTGCAACAGTGCCGGGAGTTTGGGAGGCCGATCCCCCGAAAAAGACACTCGGAATGGGCATTCCGCTGCCCGTGGCCCTCGGCGACTGAAATGCTTCAGCCTGCGTCAGAGATCGTGCCGAAAAGAACGACTAATCTACGCAGCAAGAAGACTGTTCGGGGCACGGCCTGCATCGCGTGCATGCCTTTCACGGACGCGATCGAGTACTCTTCGGTCGCTTCCCAGTGGTCTGTGGCTCATGGCGTACTCGATGGAGAACGAGTATCCTCTCCACCCATGGGTTCGGCTTTGTTCAAGAACTTCGACAGCGACCCGATCGAAACCGGGGAATGGGTCGAGTCGCTCCGCGGCGTCGCGGCCGACGCCGGGCATGAGCGGGCAAAATACTTACTCGGGCGCCTGATCGATTGGGGCAAACGAAACGACGTCGTCGCGCCGTTTACCGCCACCACCCCCTACGTCAACACCATCCCCGTCGAGCGCCAGCCGCTCTATCCCGGCGATCGCAAGATCGAACGACGCCTCAAGAGCCTGATGCGCTGGAACGCCATGGCCATGGTGGTCCGAGCCAATCGACGGTCCGCGGGAATCGGCGGTCATATCTCCACCTACGCCTCGGCGGCCACGTTGGTCGAGGTCGGCTTGCATCACTTTTTTCGCGCTAACACGCCCGACCGCGTCGGCGATCAGATTTTTCTCCAGGGCCACTGCGCCCCGGGAATCTACGCTCGCGCCTTTCTCGAAGGGCGATTGAGCACCCAGCAGCTCATCAGTTTTCGGCGAGACCTGGCCGACGGCGGCGGGCTCTCGTCCTATCCGCATCCGTGGTTGATGCCCGATTTTTGGGAGTTCCCCTCTGTGTCGATGGGCTTGTCGCCGATCACCGCCATCTACCAGGCCCGCTTCAACCGGTATCTCCATGACCGCGGCCTGACGGATACATCGTCTTCGAAAGTTTGGGCGTTTATCGGCGACGGAGAAATGGACGAACCGGAAGCCCTGGGGGCGCTGACCCTGGCCTCGCGCGAGGAACTCGACAACCTCGTGTTCGTCGTCAATTGCAATCTGCAGCGGCTCGACGGTCCGGTGCGCGGCAACGGCAGCATCGTTCAAGAACTCGAAGGCGCATACCGCGGAGCCGGCTGGAACGTGATCAAGATTCTCTGGGGGGAGGATTGGGATCCCTTGCTGTCCGCGGACGAGGACGGATTGCTCGTCGATCGAATGAATGAAACGATCGACGGGGAATGGCAAAAGTACACGGTTGAAGGCGGGGCATGGATCCGCGAGAAGTTTTTTGGCAAGGATCCACGACTGCTCGCCCTGGTCAGCCAATTGACGGACGATCAGATCATCAAGCTCCGGCTCGGCGGACATGACCCGGTCAAAGTGTACGCCGGATTCAAAGCCGCAACGGAACACGAGGGTCAACCCACCGTGGTTCTCGCTCGGACGATCAAAGGCTACGGACTCGGCGAGGCCGGCGAAGGCCGCAACATCACCCACCAACAGAAAAAACTCAACTTCGATGAGCTGAAACTCTTTCGGGATCGGTTCGATATTCCCATTGCCGACAAAGACCTGGAAGATGCACCTTTCTATCGCCCGCCGGAGGACAGTGAGGAGTTTCAATACCTGATCGAACGTCGCAAGGCCCTGGGTGGGTGGGTCCCTCGTCGGAGAGTGCGGGCCGCTCCGCTGGAGCTTCCGAACCGTTCCACGTTTACGGAGTTCTTCAAGGACTCCGGCGACCGCGACGTGGCCACAACCATGAGCATGGTGCGTCTTCTCGCCCGACTCATGGATGATAAGAAACTTGGTCGTCTGATCGTGCCCATCGTGCCGGATGAGGCCCGGACGTTCGGGATGGACGCCCTTTTCCGCAAGTACGGGATTTACGCCCATTGCGGGCAGCGTTACGAACCGGTTGACTCGCACTTGCTGCTTTATTATCGCGAGAGCAAGGACGGCCAGGTTCTCGAGGAAGGCATCACCGAAGCGGGTTCCATGGCCTCGTTCATCGCCGCGGGAACGGCAAACGTCACCCACGGCATCAGCACGATTCCGTTCTTTTTCTTTTACTCCATGTTCGGGTTTCAACGCATCGGCGACCTCGTCTGGGCCGCCGCCGATGCGCGGTGCCGCGGCTTCCTGATCGGCTGCGTCTCCGGTCGAACCACGCTGGCAGGCGAGGGCCTGCAGCATCAGGACGGCCACAGCCACGTCCTGTCCAGCACCGTCCCGAACTGCATGAGCTACGATCCGGCCTACTCCTACGAGATCGCGGCCATTGTGCAGGAGGGCATCCGCAGGATGTACCACTTGCGCGATCCGGTTTTCTATTATCTCACCGTGCAGAATGAACCGTATCCGCAACCGGCCATGCCCGAAGGGGTGGAAAGCGGCATTCTCAAGGGCCTGTACAAAGTCCGGCCCGCGCCGAACCCCAAGGGTCGCCCGCGCATTCACCTGTTCGGAAGCGGCGGAATCCTCCGCGAGGCCTTGAAGGCCCAGGAAATCCTGGACCAGGTTTTCGACGTGGCCGCCGAAGTCTGGAGTGCCACGAGCTACACCGAGCTTCGACGCGACGCCCTGGCGTGCGAACGTTGGAACCTGCTGCATCCGACCGACCCGCCAAAAGTGCCGTATGTACGGCAGGCGCTTGCGGATGAGCCGTACCCCATCGTGGCCACGAGCGATTACATGAAATCCGTACCCGATCAAATTGCCCGTTGGGTGCCCAACGGCCTCTACGCCCTGGGGACCGACGGTTTCGGCCGCAGCGATGCTCGCGCCGAACTTCGCGATTACTTCGAAGTCGATTACAAATTCACCGCCCTCGCCGCTCTGACTCAATTGGCTAGAATCGGAAAGTTCGATCCGAAGCGACTTACCGTCGCGTTGCGGACCCTGGGCATTCGACCCGACAAGTTAGATCCATTCGGCGTTCCCAAGGCGGAAACATTACAGGAGTCATGATCGTGGCCAAGAAATCCTCGACGAAAACTGGAAAAAGAAATGAAGGGGACCTATCCTTGCAAAGTTCTGTCATTGCATTTCCCGGTCCCATTCCACCAACGGATGAAGCGAACGCGTTTCAGGTCAAGGTGACGCTGACGTGGACCAAACCGCCGATCTGGCGACGTCTGCTCGTTCCGCCCATTATCCCGCTCGATTGGTTTCACGCCGTTCTCCAATCCGCGATGGGATGGGGGCACGAACACTTGCACCAGTTTGTCGTAGGGAGGACGTACTTTTCGAGCCCGGAGTTCGGCCTGGAAGAAGTAGAGGACGAATGTGCAGTAACGCTAGGAGAGTTATTGAACCCGGCGAACAAGAAGATCGTGTATGAATACGATTTCGGCGACGGATGGATGCACGATATTGCACTCGAGAAAACCGTTGTGTCGAAGGAACCGTTGAAACACGCCGTCTGCCTGACCGGGGCCGGTCGATGCCCGCTCGAAGATTGCGGCGGCGTGAACGGTTACTACAACCTGCTTGCGGTTCTTTCCGATCCCAAGCATCCCGAACACAACGACATGAAAGAATGGGCCGGCGGTCCCATTGACCCCGACGAATTCAATCTCGATTCAATCAACCAAGGGCTTCGCAAGATCGCATTCCCATCAAAAAAGTCACGCCGACGGCGATAGGCCGACAAGATCATCCGGCATCCTTCTGCAACTTTGGGGCTGGCATGCCATTGGCCATAACGGCCTCGACATGCCCATCACGAAAAACGTACAACGGAAGCCCCAATCGTCGGCGGCGTTCGATTTCTCGGCTGAACGCGATCCGCGACGCGGGAGAGGGCAAGCTCCTCGTTCGCGAGCCACAGATAAATGAGATTGACCAAGTTTCCGGAATTTCGCGCCTCCTGATGTAAACTCGCGTAGTTCTTACCGGCCTTGAGTCGATTCAATCCCAAAGGTCTCTCGCGAGTTGAACCATTCTTCGATTCGTTAGAGCATGAGGCGCTCGGCCGCAAACGCAGCGGTCTCTTGTGCGAAAGGCGAATGACCCGACGCGAGATGGTCCGCATTAACAAACTGCTTGACGCCCAGCGTATCCGGGAGCAACACCGATACCGCCGTTGACTTGCCGGCGCCATTGGGGCCCGCAAGGACGAAGATTTCGGGCGGACCGCAGCGACCCACGGGCTATTTCTTCACCTCATACTCCGCGTCGATGACGTTGTCGTCCTGTTCGGTTGAACCGGTGGATTGTGCGCTGGAGCCGGGTCCGCGCGCTGGACCCGCGCCGGGCCCTCCAAACCCTGCACCTCCGACCGGACCGCCCCCCGCTGCTTGGGCCCCGACTTTCTCGTAAATCGCCTTTCCGACCGTCTGCGCTTCCTGCATGACCTGTTCGTGGGCTTTCTTGATCGCATCCGCATCATCGCCCTTCAACGCTGTGCGCAGGTTGTTCAACGAGGACTCGACCTTCCCACGCACCTCCGCCGGAATCTTGTCGCCATGCTCTTTGAGCTGGTTCTCAATCTGATAGGCCGTTTGGTCCGCCGTGTTGCGAAGCTGAACGAGCTGCGTCCGATGCAAATCGTCCGCGGCGTGCTCTTCGGCGTCACGTTTCATCCGCGAAATCTCATCCTTGGAAAGCCCGCCGCTTCCTTCGATGCGGATCGACTGTTGCTTGCCCGTGGCCTTGTCCTTCGCGGAAACGTTGATGATTCCGTTTCGGTCGATGTCAAAGGTCACCTCGATCTGCGGCATGCCCCGCGGTGCCGAGGCGATACCGGGAAGATTGAATCGCCCCAGCGAACGGTTGTCCGCGGCCATCGGGCGGTTGCCTTGTAGCACGTGAATGGTGACTTCCGTCTGACCGTCCGCCGCAGTGGAAAAGGTCTCCGTCTTGGACGTGGGGATCGTCGTGTTGGCCTCGATCAGCGGCGTCATCACCGCTCCGAGAGTTTCGACTCCAAGGGTCAACGGCGTGACATCGAGCAGGACGATATCCTGTTTCTCTCCGGCCATTACCGCCCCTTGAATCGCCGCTCCGACGGCCACCACCTCGTCCGGGTTGATGCTCTTGTTGCCCTCTTTTCCAAACACCTCGCGAACCAGGGACTGCACGGCGGGCATTCGCGTCGAACCGCCGACGAGGACCACTTCATCGATGTTGGCGGGCGACATCTTCGCCCCTTGCAGTGCCTCCACGAGGGGCTTTCGACAGCGCTCGGTCAGGTGTTTGGTCAACTGCTCAAACTGAGCCCGCGTCAGGGTTTGCTGCAAGTGCTTGGGACCGGCGTTCGTCGCGGTGATGAACGGCAGATTGATCGTCGTTTCCATCACCGTGGAGAGCTCGCACTTCGCCTTTTCCGCGGATTCTTTCAGCCGTTGAAGGGCCATCGGATCCTTGCGGAGATCCACGCCTTCCTTCTTCCGAAACTCCTCCGCGAGGAAGTGGATCAGCACCTCATCGTAATCGTCGCCCCCCAGATGCCCGTCGCCGCTGACAGACTTGACTTCGAACGTGCCGATCTCCGGATCGATTTCCAGGATGGAAATGTCGTAGGTGCCGCCGCCAAGATCGAACACCGCGATGGTCTGTTCCTTTTTCTTGTCCAATCCATACGCCAAGGCCGCCGCGGTGGGTTCGTTGATGATCCGCTCGACTTTCAGCCCGGCGATCTCCCCGGCGTCTTTGGTCGCTTTTCTTTGCGAGTCATTGAAATAAGCCGGAACGGTGATCACGGCACGATCCACCTTCTCGCCCAGGTAATCCTCCGCGGTTTTCTTGAGGTCCTGGAGAATCATCGCGGAGATTTCCGGCGGCGTGTAATTCTTGCCGCGAACTTCCACTTTGACGAGTTCATCCTGGCCGCCGACGATCTTGTAGGGCACCATCTTCTCTTCCGAAGCCACTTCACTGTGCCGTCGGCCCATGAATCGCTTGATCGAAAAAACTGTGTTCTCCGGGTTGGTGACTTGTTGGTGGCGAGCGACCTGACCGACCAGTCGCTCACCTTTTTCGGTGATGGCCACAACCGAGGGTGTCAGCCGAGCGCCTTGACGGTTGGTCAAAACCTTCGGCTGCCCCCCTTCCATGATGGCCACAACCGAATTCGTCGTACCCAGGTCAATGCCGATAATCTTGGACATTACAATTTTCTCCCTTCGTCTCCCCCGTCGCGCCCGATGCCAGGGAGGACCGATCTGGATCATCAGCATTCACTGTGCCACGATTCATCGGGCCTGCAATGATTTAAGTTATTATGAAAAATGGACTTACAGAATGGAAAGGATTCGTCCGAATGACCAATCTGCCATGCTGACAGTCTTTTTCTCTGCGGTTTTGGCACGAGTTTGCAGCGGCGCGGCAAATGATGCTTCGCTTCCCGGCCTTGGCCGATACACTACCGCACTATGTCCGTTGAACCTTTGCAAACCGCGTACGCGCAAGGATTTCCCACCGTTCGCCAACAATCGGTGTTCATCGAAAACCGCGTGGGGGCGCTGTTACAGCTCACCAGGCTTTTCGACCAGACCGACATTCGCATCCTGGCCGTTTCGGTGGTCTATTCCGTGGACTGTGCGATCATTCGGATGATCCTCGATCAGGCCGACGCCGCCCACGACGTTTTGACCAAGAACGGCTTTCAAGTGAGCGACACCGAGCTGATCGTCGTCAGCCTTCCTCACGGCAAGCGGGCCCTGCTGCACACCTGGGCGGCCCTGATCGGCGGCGAAATTAGCATTCACTACGTTTATCCGCTATTGGTCCGGCCGAAAGGCTCGGCAGCCATCGCCTGTTGCGTGGACAATCTGGAGCAAGCCGTGCGTGTTCTACGCGAACGTCGCTTCGACCTCCTTGACCAAAGCGACCTGCTCAATGCCCGCGACGACTAGTTCCTAGAGGCGCACGGGGTTTGGTCGGCGATAAGCCCGCATGCAGCCCAGAATCCTCATCGTCGGCACCTATTATCCTGAGTTCCTGAACGAACTTTATCGGGAAGAACCCAATCTCGGGCAGCTCTCATACGAAGAGCAACTTCGTCGCGTCTTCGCCCATGGATTCGGTACGGGCGACGCCTATTCGGCGGGGCTTCGCGCTGCCGGTTGTGAGGCCATCGAGATTATTTGCAACGCCGAAGTCCTCCAGACACGTTGGGCCGATGAGCATGGATTGCATCCAACCGAGAACATCCACGATCGACGCCGGCAAATTGTCGCGGCCCAGATCAAAAACTTTCGTCCCGATGTTGTGCTCGTTTTTGAATGGTGCCCTTTGGGCGACGGTTTTCTGGCGATCGTCAAACCGGCGGTACCCCTGCTCGTCGGCCAGATTGCCTCGCCGTTGCCGGAGAACCGGACGTTTGCGGCCTACGATTTGATGCTTTCCTGCTGGCCGCCGATCGTCGAACACTTTCGACATGAGGGCAAGCCCTCTGAACACCTCAAACTCGCCTTCGATGACCGCGTTCTCCCAGGCATGGGCAACGCCGTCGAGAAGTTCGATGCAACCTTCGTCGGGGGATTCGCGGCCAATCATCAGGATCGAATCGCGTGGCTCGAAGGCATTCTTGAACGGGTAAACGTCGACGTATTCGGCTACGGAACGGATAGGCTCAGCGCGGACTCCTTGATCCGCAGGCACCACCATGGACCCATCTGGGGCTTGGAAATGTACCGCATTCTCGCAGGCTCACGCATCACTTTGAACCTCCATGCCCGAATCGACGTTCGAGGGCGAGTGGACGACACCGTCGCCGCCAACATGCGCCTTTTCGAAGCCACAGGTGTGGGGACATGCCTGTTGACCGACGCGAAGCGAAATCTGGCCGACCTCTTTGAACCCGACCGCGAAGTGGTTACGTTCCGCAATGTGAACGAGTGCGTTGAAAAAATTCGATACGTTCTGGCCCATCCCGAAGAACAGCGGAGCATCGCAACGTCCGGGCAGGAACGGACCTTGCGCGACCATACCTACCAAAAAAGGATGTGCGAGTTGGCCGACATTCTCCGAAGCCACCTTTGCCGGCGCTGAAGTTTGTTCGCGGCGGACAGGATGAACATGACCCGGCGTCGAGCGGTGCTTTTCGATTTGGACGGAACGCTCACCAAGCCGCACCTGGATTTTGATGCCATCCGTTCAGAAATCGGACTTCCCCCCGGTCCCATCCTGGAATCGATCGCCACCCTCACGGCACCCAATCGAACGAGGGCAGAGGAAATCCTCGTTCGTCACGAATGGGCTGCGGCCCACAACGCCGTTGCCCAGGATCGCGCCGCGGAAGTCGTGGAAGATTGCCGCAGGCTTGGTTACGCGACTGCCGTGATGACCCGCAACGCCCGCCTGACTACCGAGCATGTGCTCAAGTCGCTCCGTCTTGAGGTGGATGCCGTCCGCACGCGAGAAGACGGCGCGATCAAACCATCTCCCGAACCGGTTCTGGGCTTGTGCGTTACGTTGAATGCAGACCCCCGCCGGAGCTGGGTGATTGGCGATTTCCTCTTTGATATCCTTTCCGGTCGCGCGGCCGGTGCGCGGACTGTATTGATGGTCGGGGATGCCGATCCGCCCGATTACGCTTCGCTCGCCGACCACACCATTTCCAAACTGGCCGAACTATTGCCGATACTTTCATAATTCCCTGAAATCACAGGGCGAACTCGGCGCTTGTGGCACGGTTTCCGGTCGGCTACTCTCCCGCGGAAGTCGATGGCGTCGTTCCTGCGTCGGCGGATTCTTGTGTCTCGACGCGGAGAATTGTGACGGGTCTCAATGTTCAACTCAGAAAAAGGAGCCGCGTCGTGCACAGGGTTTCCATGAACCGTCCGATTGAACAAGGGTTTGGCAGAGAACTCAACTTCCTGGTTTTCGCGATGGCGGTAGCCGGTGTTCGCCTGGGTCTTGCCCGGGCACAAGACGAGGCTACTCCCGAACTCAATGTCCAATGGAAAGAAGGGCCGACAACGGCCAATCTTCGTCGGATCGCCGAAATTGGCGTGCCCGCCGGATACCGATGCCTGAACGAGCGGGACACGCAACGGTATCTCGAGGCCATGCGGAACCCAACTTCGGGCGATGAACTCGGACTGGTCGAACCCACCGAGAATGGCAATTGGTTTCTGGTGTTCACTTTTTCCGACGTCGGGTACGTGAAGGACGACGAGAAGGATGATCTCGACGCGGAAGCCATGCTGAAATCGATGCGGGAGAGTAACAAGCTCGGCAACGAAGAAAGAAGAAAACGCGGCTGGCCGACCTTGGAACTCGAAGGCTGGGCTCATCCGCCCCATTACGATCCGAAAACGAACAATTTGGAGTGGGCCTTGCGCTATCGATCCGAAGGCGGCCCCGCAGTCAACTACAACACGCGCATACTCGGCCGAAAAGGAGTCATGGAGGTCACCCTGGTAGTCGGCCTCGAAGAACTGGAAGGCGCGCTGCCGGATTTCAAGAAACTACTGACCGGTTTCAGCTTCACGACGGGCAATCGCTACGCGGAATTCCGCAGCGGAGACAAGATCGCCCAGTACGGCCTGGCCGCCATGGTCACCGGCGGAGCAGCAGCCGTGGCCCTCAAGACGGGGATTCTTCAGAAGTTCTGGAAGATCATCGTGATCGGCGTGGTCGCCGTGGCCGCGGGAGTCAAGAAGTTCTTCGGCCGCCTGTTTGGCCGGCAGTCCGACTGAACGGCGTCGCGCCAGGAATGACCGACGAACAGTATCTTTATCTGGTCCTGACCGCGGTCTATCTGACGGACTGCGTGTCCTGCGTTCACATTCGCGGCCTGGTCTTTCGTGCCTGCCGGCCGGGACGATTTCGTTGGCTGCGGCCGAGTTCCCAACTTGGGAATCCCAATGGCGGCTGGATGTTTAGATTTCCATTGCCGCCGCTGGGTTCGTTCGTGGTCTGCGGACCCTGGCCGTTTTCCGTATCGCCCGAGGGAATCCTCTCCTACATTGCCGAAGCGCCCCAGGCCGATCGCCGCGCCGATCAAGTCGTCATGGCTCTGGCCTGGGGAGACGTTCGAACCGTGAAGTGCTTGGACAAGGAAATCCACGTCAATGGAAGTCTTTTCGTTCGCGCTGCTTCCGGTCTCGTGGCCGGCCATTGGGTGTCGCTCCTGAACCGATTGCGAAATGAAAAAGCAAGCAATCGAGCGGCGGCCATTCAATCGCAACTTTCCGAGACTTTTTGTGCTCCCGCCGCGCGCGATCGTTGGAACTCCCTAGTTCGCGACGCTTCCGATCTTCGGCTCGCTTGCAACTCCCTCTTCGCCCTGTTCTTTTTGTTCGCACCGCTGGCCGTCTGGCGTATGGGCTGGTCCCTGTGGCTCCTGATCCCGGCCGGGGCCGCTGTTGTCAACGTGGCGTTCATCGTTCTGGATTTCTGTCGGATTCACCGAAAGTACTATTCGAAGGAGAACGGCCATCGCCGCTTGCACGCCGCGGTCATGATCGCCAATCCCCTCGCGGCCATTCGCTCGGTGGACGTCGTTTCACGCGATATCCTGGCCGAGTTCCATCCGCTCACCGCCGCAAATGTCCTCTGCCAGAAGGATTCCGTCACGCGGCTGGCGCGGTCCTGGCTACTGGACGCACGCCATCCCATGCTCCCTGTGTGTCCCACAGAGGATCGCCTCGCCCGCGAAATCGAGGAGTGGTATCGGCGTGCAACGATCGACGCCGCGGAAAAGTTCCTTTCGGAAATCGACCTGAATCCGGCGGAACTCCTTCACCCCGACCCGCCCGACGGTGCGACCGTCCGCTCCTATTGCCCACGGTGCCTTCGACAGTTTGAACATGCAACGGGCAACTGCGAATCCTGTGGGGGCATCTCGCTTCAAACCTGGGATCAGAATCAGAATCGTGCTTCCATCGACGAAAAGGCTCCGATACCGCAATACGCTTCGACCGGTCTTGTTGCCCCTCCTTGACTTCGCGCCGATCCGTGTTCGATAGATCACTCCGGCGGCTTCTTGGCGAACGACGCGAGAAAGCCACCCGGCGGCGGAAGCTCTTTTTTCTCGGGCGGATCGACGCTCGAAAGATCCTTCGGCAACGGAGACTCTTGATGAACCGGAGCGGGGGTTTCGGATACCTGGGTCGGTCGGCGATCCAAGAGCTGCTTCACACCGGGCTTAGGAATCCGAACCGGCTTTGCCTCGTTCGAAGCGCCTGGCCCAAGCCGACGAAGGGGCACCTGTTGCGGTAGCTCACTAGCCGAGCTCAGCTCGGTCGTTCGAGTCGGCGTCGAATCCAAAAACTCTCGTGCTACGTCATCGCGGGAAGCACCGCCCGAATCACCCGAAATTTTCCGATAATCCCGCAGGTTTCTCATGCCCGAGGAGACGAACAATCCCCCAAAAATGAGGTACAAGAAATAGCCCGTGGTCATGGCCCCACCGGCCATCATCAAGAGGCCGCCAAGAATCAACCCCGCGCCGACGAGGATGGAGACGAACGCGTCTGCCAGAAGTACAACCGCCCTCCCCGAAAGCGAAGCCGCCGCCAGAATGGCCAACGCAATGCCGCCGATTCGGATCGTGTAATTGAAGAGTGTATCTCCGAGCGTAAACGTATCTTTCACCGCCTGGAACTCAAAAACGGCGAATCCGAAATACAAAAGGATCAACGCCGCAACGCCCGCGGGAAATACGTTCTGCCGCACGCGCGACATCTCGGAATGCGTGAGAAGTCGGCGACGATGACTCGGCGTGGTTGCCATTAGGCTCCCATTTTCGAATCTTGGTCCATGCCGGTCTCACGGCCTGAATCGCGGGAGCCGGGCGTCAGATGTTCAAGAATCGCCACCATCACCACTACGCAGATTCCCTGAATCACAAGCAAGGCAGAATCACCCCAGTCCTTCAGTTTCGGTAGAACGATCGCGGGCAACCCCGTCGCCGCGGTCGCGAGATAGATCGTCAGCACCGCCCCGCGCGGCGACAGGCCTCGGCGAACCAGGCGGTGGGAAAAATGGCGGCGGTCGCCCTTGAATGGACTCACCCCCAATCGCAATCGATGCATCACCACGCTGGCCACATCGTACAGCGGCACCGCCAGAACCAGCAGCGGCACGAGCACTCCCAACGGCGTCAAATCCCGTGCAGGATCATAATAGGTCGTGAGGATCGTCACCACGCTCAACAAGAAACCAAGGACCAGGCTCCCGGAATCGCCCATGAACACGCTCGCCGGCGCGAAATTGAAACACAAGAATCCCAGTGACGCCCCCACGATCACAAAGGCCATGATCGGCACGAACACTTGCCCGGCATTGGTGGCCGCCAGCCCGAAGATCGTCGCCGCAACCGCCGCTACACCAGCGCTCAGGCCATCCATGTTGTCCAGAAAGTTGAACGCATTGGTGATGACCACGATCCACACGACAGTAAGGGCGATCGACAAAGGCACAGGGAGCGCCTCCGCGGCGCGGATGCCCAACGGTCCGGCAATGATGAGAGCGAGAATCACCTCGACGATGAACTTCAGTCCCGGACCAATCGGCCGAATATCGTCCCACAAACCCATCCCGTGCAAAACGGTGACACAGCCCATGATGGCCAATATCGAGCCCAGCTTGGAGGCGATTCCCGGCAGATGAACTAGGACAAACGCCGGCAACCACCCGGGAGGCGAGTGGAGAAAAAAGGACGCAGCCACAGTCCCGGCCAGGATTGGGCCGCAGATCGAAAAAAAAAGGGCGATTCCCCCTCCCAGGGCCACCGGACGGCAGTGCTGTTTGTGGCCACCCGGGCGGTCGACGAAGCCGATGCGCACGGAGATCATTCGGATCAGGTACGTCAGGAAAATGGCGAATGCAAACGGTCCACCAAAAGCGACGAGTACAACGCCGATCATCGTCGGGCAGCTTACCGTGGCGACCGCCGAGCCGACAGGCCGCCCGATCGCAAGGAGCGCCAACTTTGCCCGCTCTCGGCGTACAGGGTGGGCGATGCCGATCGGTCGGAGGTCCCCGGTTTCGGAGCGAAGCGCGAGTCCCTACGGACCCGGAGTGCGCGACACTGGCCTATCAGAACCAGCTGCATTGTGACAACGTCCTCGATGGTGAACCAGTACAGCTTGCAGCGCTTTCGCCCAAATGCCTTTCGAACGATCGATGGACGAATATCAATTGTCCGAGTTACTCCAGGTAGCTCGGGCGAGGCAGCCGGCCGGACGCGAGGGCTCGTTGAAACGGCCCCGGTTCAACTTTTTCATCGAGCGTCTGGGTTTCGCGCTTGAAAGCGGCCATGACGCCTTGGTTGGGCACATTCGTGTTCGGTAGTTTCATTTCGGGTCCAATCAAAACGAGCCCTCGTGCAAATTGAGACTGATTCTCAATAAGCCGCTATCATAAGCTGCAATCGCAGGAACGGTCAACCAATGGTTGCATTGGAGTCGAAAGAATTCAGAGGGGAATGGGCGTGAGAAAGAGCCCTCGAATGGGCCTAGCCTTTTGTGGAACAAAGACTTGTCGAACAGAGTCCAGCTCACTTCAACAACCCGTTGGTTTGCCTGGGGCAAAAGACCCTTTGATTTACTGGTCGCATTTCCATTGACCCTGAGTCTTGCACCGATTCTCGGCGCAATGGTTGTCCTCGCCCGAGCACTTGCGTGGGGTCCCCTCTTTTTCAGGCAGGAAAGGGCCGGAAAGGACGGTAAGCTTTTCCGCACCTTGAAGTTCCGAACCATGCGCGCGGAAAGAAAACCCGATCCGAAAGAGATTGTACCCCTAGACCATTCCGACATTACAGCCGTCGGTCGCTTTCTACGGCGGACGAAGCTCGATGAATTGCCCCAGCTTCTTAATGTACTGACGGGTGACATGTCCCTGATCGGTCCGCGTCCGACGTTGCCCGATCAAGCGGCCGCGTATGATGATTTCCGCCGGCAGCGGCTTCTCGTGCGGCCGGGAATGACCGGCCTGGCGCAGGTCTACAGCAATTCGCTCGTGCCTTGGGATGAGAGGATTCTTTACGACCTTGCCTATGTCCGAAGGTGCAGCTTTGTTCTCGACCTGTGGATTCTCATTCGCACGATTGGCGTGATCTTCCTTGGGGAAAAGCGAATGACCCGGCCGTTCCACTCAACGCGGTTTGCGAAGTTCGTTTCGCCGCCGACGGGATACGGGAAGTCTTGATCCGGAAAAGGGGTCGGGAGTCTTATTTTGGGGTTCGCGGGCGTCCACGAGGACCAAGGGAAGACTCAAGTCCCGAGGGCGACGCCATCCGCTTCTGCCAGTTCGCCTGGCTATAAGGGCGCACCGCGATGGGCGCTCCTTTGCAACACGACCAACTCCTCGCCGCTTTCGGCGGGGTACACGGCCGCCACCCAATGGGACGGCGGCCGGACCGGCCTCTGATCGAGCGGGAGCAGATGTTCCCTACGGCGTGCCACCGCTTGTCGCCGCAGTCGCATGACTGCCAAACTGCCGCCCGTAAGGCGACGCGTCAATCCGACCCCTTTTTCCCCCTCCCTCTCGCCTCATTCTGCCGGCGGCTTCGAATTCAGGTACGCCAAAAAAAGGCAGAGACCCGGGTCTACTGGGCAAGCGGAATGAATCCGTCTCCGTCGGCGCCCGAGGGCGTCGGCGGAGTTACGCAAGTGGCCACTTCACGACTGCGGAAACTGCATCGCTTCC
>Ga0187893_10003104_pt1 | contig 34609 bp, 23 predicted proteins | sample MA1701074metaG_FD_139574 | JGI IMG/M metagenome (GOLD analysis project Ga0187893, IMG submission 139574) | White microbial mat communities from a basaltic lava cave in the Kipuka Kanohina Cave System on the Island of Hawaii, USA - MA170107-4 metaG ...
CACGATCACGTCGGGCTGCTCGCGCGCGAGCTGGCTCAGGATGGTGCGGGCGGCCCGCGGCGCGCTCTCGGGCGTGGTGGTGACGATGCCGAGGTCGGTGAAGACGAGGACCCGCTTCGCGCCGGCGTCCTCCATCGAGAGCACGTCGCGGCGCAGCGAGACGCCGGTCGTCTTGCCGGCGGCGACGCGCAGGCCGCGGTGCGCGAACGCCTGCACGAGGCTGCACGCGGCCACCGTCTTGCCGGCGTTCATGCAGGAGCCGACCAGCGCGATCACGGGGATGCCGCGCGCGTCGAGCCGCTCCTCGATCGGCAGCGCGCCCTGCAGGATGTGCGCCGGTACGCCGATGCGCTCGCCGAGATAGGGGAAGTGCAGGATCTGGCCGAGCACCTCCAGGGCGAAGGGCGGACCGAGGTCGGGCGAGCCGCCGTCGTGCACGCCCAGCACGCCGCCGAGATTGAGCAGGTGGAGCCGGTCGCCCGGGCTCACGGCGTCGGGAACGTGGCCGGAGTAGCCGAAGAGCGCCTTGCGGTGGCCGAGCGCGCCGGCGATCACGTCGCCGGCCTTGACCTGCGAGAAACGGCCGGACGGCAGCTCGAGCGTGTTGTACGTGCTCTTGGCGGTGAGCACGCGCGCGGCGATCACGCCGCCCTCCACCGCCGGGATCTCGGCGCCGACGCGCACCTCGCGCGGCAGCCGGCAGTTGAGCGTCACAGAGCCGATCTTGTCGAGCAGCACTGATTTCATCGTCGTCACTTCCTCGCCTCGCGCGCGCGCGTCCCGGCGCGCGCCGCGAGCTGGGCGGGCAGCGCCAGGATCCGGCTGAACCCGGCCGCGTCGGCGGCCGTCCACTCGCCGGCGGCCTCCCCGTAGACGCCCCTGCCGGCCGCCTTGAGCGAGAAGGGCGAGCGCACGCCGGTCACGAACGGCGCGCCGGCGCGCAGCGTCACGCCCACCGCGCCGGAGACGCGCTCCTGGCTCCTCTCGAGCAGCGCCTCGGCGTCCCGGCAGGCCGGCTCGACGAACTGCCCCTCGTGGATCCAGTCGCCGTAGGCGGCGGCCACCAGCTCTTTCAACCTCTGCTGGCGCTGGGTGAGCACCAGCTTCTCGAGCTCGCGGTGCGCCGCGATCAGCACGTGCGCCGCCGGCGCCTCGAAGGCGACGCGCCCCTTCATGCCGAGGATCGTCTCGCCGAGATGGATCCCGCGGCCGATCCCGAAGGGCGCGGCCAGGGCGTCGAGCTTCTCGATGAGCGCCACCGGATCGAGCCGCTGGCCGTCGAGCGCGACCGGGACGCCGCGCTCGAAGTCGAGCGCGTGCTCCTCCGCGGCGCGCGGCCTCTCGAACGCGCCTCGCGTGACCACCCACGCCGACTCGGGGATCGACTCGAGCGTGTCGGTGGTCTCCTTGCCGCCGATCGTGCAGCCCCAGAGCCCGCGGTTGACCGAGTAGGCCGCCCGCTCGGCCGAGACCTCGAAGCCGCGCTCTCGCAGGTACTTCGCCTCCTGCTCGCGCGAGAGCCCCTGGTCGCGGATCGGCGCGAGGATCTCGAGGTCGGGAGCGAGGGTGCGCAGCGCGATCTCGAAGCGCACCTGGTCGTTGCCCGCCGCGGTGCATCCGTGCGCGACGGCCTTCGCGCCCAGCTTGCGCGCCGTCTCCGCGACGACCCGCGCCTGCAGGCTGCGCTCGGCGCCCACGCAGAGCGGATAGACGCCGCCGCGCAGCACGTTGCCCGCGATCAGGAAGCGCAGCGTCTCGCGGAAGTAGTCGGCGCGCGCGTCGACGCAGTGGTGGGCGCGGGCGCCGAGCTTCGCCGACTTCTCGGCGAGCGCGCGGCGCTCCCCGTCGTCGAGACCGCCGGTGTCGACGACCACGGTGACCACGTCGCCGCCGCGCTCCTCCCGCAGCCACGGGACGCAGAACGAGGTGTCGAGCCCGCCCGAGAACGCGAGCACGATCGACTCGGCCATCTACCCTCCTCCGGACGCGGGGCCGGGCCCCTGGCGCCAGAAACGACCAAACCCCGGGGTTCATGCATCCTGGGGACAACCTTTGGATGACACCCCGGGGAAACGCGCAGGAATATGCCACCTATCGGATGAAGATGCAACTGGCAGGAGAGCACTTTTTTTTCGGGCGGGGCGGCGAGGATCGGCGGACCGGCCGGCTGCCGAGGAGCGAGGGCGTGTTCGCGCAGGATCCCCCCACCGTCGATCGCGTCGAGCTGGTCTGCCTCGAGCACCTCGACGTCGGCTTCACCGCCGCGCCCCAGGAGATCGCGCGCCGCCAGAAGGAGCACCTCGACCACGCCATCGAGCTCTGCCTCGAGCGGCCCGACTTCCGCTGGACGGTGGAGTCGATCTGGCAGCTCGAGGAGTGGCTCGCCCGGACGCCCGGGGCGGCGGAGCGCCGGCAGCTCGTCGAACTGGTGGAGCAGGGCCGCATCGAGGTCGCCGGCGGCTTCGGCAACCTTCACACCGGCGTGATGGACGCCGCGCTGCTGTTGCGCAGCTTCGAGCCGGCGCGCGCGATCGAGGCCGGACTCGGCCTCGAGATCACGACCTGCGTGCAGGACGACGTGCCCGGCTTCAGCGCGCTCCTGCCGACGGCGATGGCGGGCAGCGGGATCCGCCGCTTCCTCGCCGGCGTCAACACGACCTTCGGCGGGGGGACCTCGCTCGGGCCTGGGATGAACCCGTTCTGGTGGGAGGGGCTGGACGGCAGCCGCGTGCTCACGTGGGTCGCGTACGGCAGCTACACGGAGGCCGAGCAGGTCGGGCTCGGCGTCTGGTCGCGCGACGGCGAGGCCGAGACGCGGCTGCCGCAGGCGCTCGCGCAGCTCTCGGCGAGCGGCTACGCCTTCGACCGCGTGCTGGTGATGGCGTCGACCGGCGACAACGGCGATCCCTTCGCGGCGCGGTCGATCCTGCGCAAGGTGGACGCGTGGAACGCGGCGCACACGCGCCCGAGGATCGCCTTCACCACGCCGGGGGCGTTCCTGGCCGACCTCGAGCGCGCCGCCGTCGCCGCGACCGGCCGGCCCGACGGCGGCTTCCCGGTGGCACGCGGCGACTGGTCGGGCCACTGGGAACCGGTGAAGGCGACCTCCCCCGCCGGGACGGCGCTCTTTCGCGAGGCGCAGGCGCTGCTGGCGGGGGCCGAGGCGCTCTCGCTGCGCGCGAGCCGCGAGCTCGGCGTTCCCTACCCGCGCCACGACCTCGATTCCGCGCTGCGCCGGCTCCTTCTCTGCGCGGAGCACACGCGCCCCGGCGGCGTGGGCTGGCCCGAGCTCACCACGAAGGCCGACGTCGAGGCGGCCGCGTGGTTCGACTTCGAGCAGGCGCACGGCGCCGCCGAGACGCTGCGGGGGATCGTCGCCCGCGTCACGGAGGCGTACGCGGCGCGGCTGGCGGCCGACGGAGCGGCGCAGGCGATCGCCAATCCCTCCGCGGTCGCTCAGGAGTTCGCCGCGATCGAAGTGCCGCCCTTCTCCTTCGCGCGAGCGCCGCTCGCGGCGGGCGCCGCCGCCGATCCGCCGGAGGAGGGGAGGGCGGGCCCGGAGCTCGCGTGGCTCACCCCGCTCCCGGCCGGGAGCGAGCTGCGCGACGCGCCGGCGGGGCTGCCTCGGATCGAGCGGCTCGCGCCCGCGGCCGGACGCGCCGCGTGGCGCGTGGTGATCGACCTCGGCGCGCCGGCGCTCGCCGCCGAGCCGCACGATCCGCTGCGCCTGCTCCTCGCGTTCCCCGGGCTCGAGCTGCCGTCCGACCGCGCTGCGCCCCCGGCGGACCGGCCTCGGCTCTCGTGGACGACGGCGGCGGGGGTGATCTCCGACGAGAGGTTCCTGCCGGGATCGCTCCCGCTCACGCGCTGCACGACCGGCGCGCTCCGGCTCGAGGCGACGCCCGGCGACGACGGTCCCGATCGCGCCGCCGTCGAGGAGATCCTCCTCACGCGCGAGGCGTTCGGCTTCCAGGTCGGGGAGCCGCAGTGGCTCGGCGCCGCCGGCGCCGCCGGCGCAATCCGGCTGCACCTGCTCGATCGGGCGCACGAGGGCGTGACGCGCGATCGCGGCGCGGTGCGCTTCGAGCGCGTCGAGCCGGCGCTCGACGACCTGCGCGCGTTTCACGTGGCGCGAGTGCGGAGCGCGGTCGATCCGGCGGAGCCCCGGTGGCGGCGCGATGCCGCGCTGGTGCGCGCGGCCGCGGCCTGGCGCGTTCCCCTGTTCTCGCGCGAGTTCCGGCCCTGGTTCCCCGCCGCGCCGGACGACGTCGGCTCGCACCCCCTGATCGAGGGGGGGGCCGAAAACGTCCTCGTGCTGCAATGCCGGGAGGCGCGCACCGGCGACCGCTCCGACGTGATCCTGCAGCTCCAGGAGGTCGGCGGCGCCCCCGCGACGAGCGTCGAGATCACCCTCGCGCTGCCGGGGTGCGCGACGGCCCGCGCTTGCGACCTGCTCGAGCGTCCCCTCGAGCGCGCGCCGCGTCCGGCGAAGCCGCTCCGACTCGACCTGCGGCCGCACGAGGTCGCGACTTTCCGCTTCTCCGACCGATGATCCCCCTTGCGTGCGCAGGATGGCGCCTGCGATCCTGCGGGCCATGCCCGAGATCGAGTTCTCGCTGCGCGACTTCTTCCATCCGCTCGCGATCGCGCGGCTGAAGCGCGATTTCGAGCGCCACCAGTGGCTGCCCCCCGAGGAGTGGCGCGGGTGGCGCGAGGCCCGGCTGCGCGAGGTCGTGCGCGTCGCCGCGGAGGAGACGCTCTTCTACCGGCGACGGTTCGAGGCCGGCGGAGTCCGGCCGGAGGAGATCCGGACGGAGCGCGACCTTCCGCGCCTGCCGATCGTCACGAAGGACGACGTGCGGCGCGACGGGGCGGCGATGCACGCGTCGAGCGCGGCGCGTCACCAGGCGCGCGCCGCGTTCACCAGCGGCACCACCGGCCACTCGGTGCCGTTCCTGATCGACCGCCACGCGCGAGTCCTCGAGTTTGTCTACTACTGGCGCCACTGGAGCTGGGCCGGCTTCCGCCTCGGCGCCCGATTCGCCCAGCTCAATGCCCAGCACTTCCTGCACGGCGCCGGCGCGCGCCACGCCGCGGGCACGGCGCACTGGCAGCCGCACCTGCGCCGCCTGATGCTCAACAGCGCGGCGCTCGCCGCCGGCAACGCGCGCGACTACTCCGACGCCATGCGCCGTCATCGAGTGCGCTTCCTCAAGGGACTCGCGAGCCCGCTCTACTACCTCGCGCTGCTACTCGAGGAGCAGCGGCTTCCCGCGCCCGCGCTGCAGGCGGTCTTCTCCACCGGCGAGAGCCTGGTTCCGGCGCGGCGCGCCGTCATCGAGCGCGTCTTCCGCTGCAAGGCGCTCGACTCCTACGGGATGCTCGAGCAGGCCGCGTCGATCTGCGAGTGCCCCGAGGGCGGCTACCACGTGAACGCCGACTACTGCGTCCACGAGTTCCTCGCCACGCGCTTCGCCACCCCGGGCGGAAGTCCGCTGCACGCGATCGTGGGCACGCCGCTCCACAACCGGTCGATGCCGCTCCTGCGCTACGACGTCGGCGATCTGGTCGAGCTGGCGCCGGAGAGCGCGCGCTGCCCGTGCGGCCGCGCCCTTCCGCTGGTGAAGGCGATCCACGGACGCACCGAGGACTCGGTCATCACGCCGGACGGGCGCTGCGTGACCGCTCTCTTCGTGGTGCCCGACTTCGTGCCGGGCGTGGTCGCCGTGCAGTTCGTGCAGGAGAGCGAGCGCGAGCTCGCGGTGAAGGTCGTGCCCGCCGCGGAGTTCGACGCCGCCCGCGAGGCGCAGTTCATCGCGCACGTGCGCGAGCTGGTCGGTTCGCAGATGTCGGTGCGGCTCGCGCGAGTCGGGCCGGAGCAGCTGCAGCGCGGGCCGACCGGCAAGGTCCCGCTCGTGCTCTCCGTCGTCCCCCGCGCGCGCGCCGTCGAGCAGGGGAGCGAGAACGCGCTATGAACGACCGCCTGGTCGCGATCCTCTGGATCGTGCTCTCGAGCCTGCTCGGCGTCGTCGGGCAGGCGGTGGCGAAGCTCGGCGTGGCGAAGCTCGGCCTGGGCAGCTCGCCGCGGGCGGCCGACCTGGCGCGGATGATCACGTCGCCGCTGCTGTGGGGCGGCGGCGCGCTGCTGGTCGCGGCCACGGTGCTCTGGTTCTACGCGCTCTCGAAGATCGAGTTCACGGTCGCCATGCCGATCTCGTGCCTGCTCATGCTGGTCTTCTCGGTGGCGGCCGGCGTGCTCTGCTTCGGCGAGACGGTTCCGCCCTGGCGCGGCGCCGGGCTGCTGCTCGCGCTCGTCGCTGTCGTCCTCATCTCCGGTTCCGAGGCGTGGCGGCTGCCGCGATGAGCGTTTCCGGCCGCGGGGAGGCGTCCGCGGCGCCGCCGGCCCGCGTGCCGCGCGCGTGGCGCCACCTGCCCACCGCCCTCGCGGCCGGCGCGGCGCTGCTCGAGCTCTCCTGCCTCGGCGGCGTCTGCTATCCCGACACCCCCTCGTACGTGGCCCACACGCTGCACGCTGAGCAGAACATCCGCTTCAACGTGCGCGAACCGGCCTACCCGCTGCTGCTCGACCTGCTCTTCCTGCTCTTCCCGGCGCCCTGGCGGATGGCGGCCCTGGTCGTCCTCCAGCAGGCGGCGGTGGCGACGATCCCGTGGATGGTGCTGCGCTGCGGCGAGCGGCTCGCCGCACCGCGCGCGGGATTCGCGGCGGCGCTGGCGGCGGCGCTCTACGCGCCGCTCTCGTTCTCGGCGCAGGGCGCGCTTTCCGACGCGCTCTTCGCGGTCGGCTTCGTCGCCACCGCGTTCCTCGTCTGCCGCGCGCTCGCCCTCGGGCGCGCCGTTTCGTGGCTGCCGGCCGGCGCGATGGCCGCGATCGCGATGGCGCAGCGCAGCTCGGGGATCGCGCTCGCGGCGGGGGTGGTCGTCGCGCTGCTCCTCACCGCGCCGCGCCGTCACGCGCGCTCCCTCGCCACGTTCCTCGCCGCCTTCGCGGCCACGATCGGGCTGGTCTGCCTCAAGAACCGCCTCGACTTCGGCTCCTTCCACCTGGTGCAGGGCGCCGGGATCCACCTCTTCTGCCGCGTCGCCGTCGTCGAGCGCGAGCTGCCCGACACGCCCGAGGCGCGCCGGATCGAGGAGGTGGCGCGGGCGGCGGGGCTCGGCACTCCGCTGTTCGATCAGGCGGGCTGGCGCCTGCACGGCCTGCTGCAGGAGCGCGAGAAGCTCACGCGCGAGGCCGCCGACGAGCTGCTCTATGCGGCCTCGACCCAGGCGATGCTCTCCGACCCCTGGCGCGCCGTGCGACTCACCTGGGGCTCGATGAGCCGCGCCGTCGCGCGCGCCGACGCCGTGAGCCAGTCGCTCGGCGGAATCCTGCGCCCGCGCGACTACTCCCGCCTGCAGGGCGTGATCGCCGAGGCGTGGGAGCGCTCGCCGATCCGGCTCGGGATCGCGCGACGGCTCCTCCCCGACTACCCGCCGCGCGCCGCCGACGACGACCCGCGCTACCGCTGGCTGGCGGCCTGGGGCCGCGCGAGCCGGATCTGGGGCGGAGCGTGGATCCTGCACGCGCTGCTGCTGCTCGGAGTGCTCGGGCTGGTCCACCGCGACGCCGCGCTCGTCTTCCTGACGGGCGCCCCGTTCGCGCACCTCACCGCGACGGCGATCGGCGACCGCCCGTGGACGGGCCACTTCGACGCGGTGGCGCCGCTCTTCCTGCTCGCGCTCGCCGTGGTGACGGGGCGCCTGCTCGCCGACTCAAGAGCCCGCGCCGCGTGACCGGCCGGGAGCGGTCGGGAAGCGGATCGAGACGCGCGTGCCGGGGCCGGCGTCCTCGAGCTCGCACTCGGCGAAGTGCACGCGCGCCACCTCGGCCACGATCGAGAGCCCCAGCCCGGCGCCGGACGATCCGGAGGGGGCGGGCTCGACGCGGTAGAAGCGCTCGAACACCAGCCTGCGCGATTCGACGGGGACGCCGGGTCCGTAGTCGCGCACGCGCAGCGACACCCTGCCGTCGGCATCGCGGGAGACCGCGACCTCGACCGGCCGCCCGTCGGCGAAACGCAGCGCGTTGGCGAGCAGGTTGTCGGTCAGGACGCGCAGGAGCGCCGCCTCGCCGCGCACCACCGCCGGCGTGCCGTTCGAGACCTCGATCCTTCCGCTCCGCTCCGCCCGCGCCGCCGCCGACTCGTGCACGATCTCGAGGAGGTCGACGTCCTGGAAGCGGCTGCGCACCACGCCGGCGTCGGTGCGGGCGAGCAGGAGCAGCGCCTCGACGATGTTCCCCATGCGCCGCGACGTCGCCAGAACGTCGCCGAGGAACTCGCGATACTGGCCGCCGCTGCGCTCATGCCGAAGCGCGACCTCCGCGGCGTTCTGGATCACCGAGATCGGGTTGCGCAGCTCGTGGGCGGCGTCGGCGGTGAACCGCGCCTGCCGGCTCAGCGACTCCTCGAGCGACGCGAAGGTCCCGTCGAGGACTTCCGCGAGGCGGTCGACCTCGTCCCCGCTCCCGCGCCGCGGCATCGGGGGGCGCTCGCCGGCGTGCACGGCGGCGGCCGCCTTTCCGAGCACCTGGAGCGGGCGGACGAAGCGGCGGGCCAGGAAGGCGCCCGCCGCCAGCACGACGAGGAGCGCGAGCCCGACGAGCCCCAGGATCAGCCACCCCACGCGGGCGAGCTGCGCCTCGACCGGCGCCAGGCTCTCGGTGACGCGCACCAGGAGGTCGAACGCCGGCTTCTCGAGGTCGTCGAACAGGGGCGGCGCGGCGGGAACGCGCGCGCGCAGGGTGCACAGCCGCGGCGGACCCGCCTCGTCGAGCGTGGCGAGCTCCGCGAACGGCGCCGCGCCGGCGCCCCACTCCGCGGCGGGGAGCTCGGCCGCGATCGCCTCCCCGGCCCGGAAGACGAGGTAGCGATGGGGCCAGTGCCAGACCTCGAAGCGCGCGCCCGCCCGCGCGGCGCCGAGCCCCTCGCCGAGCGCCGCCGCCGGCTTGAACTCGACCCCGCCGAAGTCCTCCTCCCACTCGCAGCCCGCGACCAGCGTCTCCGCGCGCGCGCGAAGCTGCGCGTCGAACCCGTCGCGCAGCGCCCGGCCCAGCCGCGAGTGGAGCGCGAACGAGAAGGCGCCGAGCAGGAGCATCGTGAGGCCGACGAACCACGCCATCAGGCTCGCGCGCAGGGAGAGCGGCCTCATGGGTCACCGTCGGACAGCACGTAGCCGGCGCCGCGCCGCGTGTGGAGGAGCGGCCGGGCCGAGCCGCGATCGATCTTGCGGCGGAGGTTCGAGACCAGCACCTCGAGGACGTTCGAATCGGGCCCGATCTCGTCGTCCCACAGCGCGGCGGTGATGCGCGCCTTGCTCTGCACCGCGCCGGCATGGAGCAGCAGGAACTCGAGCAGCCGGAACTCGAGGCGGCTCAGCGCCACTTCACGGCCGTCGCGCCAGACCGCGTGCGTGGCGGCGTCGAGCTCGAGGTCGGCGAGCCGCAGCTTCGCCGACTTCCCCTCCGATCCCCGGCGGAGCAGCGCGCGGATGCGCGCCAGCAGCACGCCGAACTCGAACGGCTTGGTCAGATAGTCGTCGGCCCCGACGTCGAGGCCGGTGACGACCTCCTGCGGCGCGTCGCAGGCCGTGAGCATCAGGATCGGCGTCCGGGTCCCCTTCGAGCGCAGCGTGCGGCAGACCTCGAGACCGCCCACCTTCGGCAGGCGCAGGTCGAGGATCACCGCGTCGTGGTGGCCCGCCGCGGCCAGCCAGAGCGCCTCCTCGCCGTCGCCGGCGCGGTCGACGAGGTACCCCTCGTCCTGGAGACCGACCACGAGCGACCGCGCCAGGCGATCCTCGTCCTCGACGAGCAGCAACCTCGACATCGGAGGGTCACCAGCGGACGCGCACGAGCTCGAGCCGCTCCCCCGTGACCGAGTCGACCTCCAGCACCATGCCGAAGGTCGGGGAGTAGTACTTCCACTCGGCGTTCTCGGGCGAGAGCGGCGACCACTCCTCGATCTTCACGCAGTTCGTGAAGGTGCCGTAGGGGACCGTCACCGTCTCGCCGGTCGCGAGCACGCGGGCGAGATCCTCCGCCGAGCTGATCGAGAACTCCTGGCGATAGACGTCCCCCGGCCGCGGATCGGCGAGCATCACGATCCCCGGCTTGGCGCCGTCGCGGCCGGTGCGCCACGATCCGTCGAGGTTGTCGAGGAAGCCGTCGACGTAGTGCTTCGCGAGCTCGCCGAAGTACCAGACGGCGCCGTCCGTCCGCTGCGAGTACCAGTCGAGGGTCTCCTCGACCTTCACGCCGTCGAGCTTCTCCACCACCCGCACGGCGCGGCAGGGGAAGCCGGCGACGTCGACGACCTCCTTGCCCGCCGTCACCTCGACGGTCTCGAGGCCCTGGTCGGTGCGCTTCTCGTAGATGAGCGTGCGCCGCGGCGGGAAGGGCAGCAGGGGATTGTCCACCACCGGCGAGAACTCGGAGGGGTCGAGCACCGGGTCGTACGGGCCCTGCCCGAGCTCGGCGCACACCGCGAGACGGGCCTGGAACTGCGTCTCCGCGTCGAGGAGGGCGCGCTCGAGCTCCGCGCGAGCCACCGGCTCGAACGCCGTGAACTCGCAGCCGGCGTCGTTCAGGCAGGCGGCGATCTTGCGCCAGTAGTCGGCGGTCGCCTCGCGCTCGGCGGCGCTCTTCATCGCCAGCGCCGCCGCGTCGCAGTCGCCCAGCAGCGGCGGCAGCGGCGCGGGGAGGGAGGGCCCCCTCGCCGCGCCGGGGGCGCCGCGCGGCGGCGAATCGCGGAAGCGCGCGTCCTGCGCCGACGCCGGCAGGGCGGCGGCCGCCAGCACGAGAAGGAACGGCCTGGAGAGATGCATCTTGAGCTCCTTGAGCGAGCGGCCCGGGTCCCTCTCGGAGCGAGCTAGCGGGCGCCACCTTAACGGAAGCTGAAGAGCTCGCCGCTCCCGGGGCGTCCCTCGAGATAGCGCCGTCCGGCCGGGGCGGGACTCAACGGCGAGCGCCGCCCGATTCCCCGGCGTGCGAGCGGATCCGGGCGATCGACTCGGCGGCGAGCTGCGCTGCGCGGTGGCTGTCGCGCGAGAGCTCGAGCGCGAGCGGCCCCTGGTAGTCGAGGCGGCGCAACTCGGCGAGGAGCGCGGCGAGGTCGAGGTCGCCCGCGCCGAGCGGAAGGTGCTCGTGCACCCCGCGCTTCGCGTCGTCGAGCTGGACGTTGCGCAGCGTCGGCGCGAACTCGGCGAGGTGCGCGTGGGCGGGGCCGCTCTCCGTCACCAGGAGGTGGCCGACGTCGATCGTCGTCCAGAGCCCGTCGCGCGCGAGGAGGCGGCGCAGCTCGCGGTAGTCGGCGAGCGAGGCGACCAGCATCCCCGGCTCCGGCTCGAAACTGACCGGGACGCCGGCGAGCGCCGCGTCGTCGAGGAGGCGGTGGAGCCGCTCGACCAGCCGCGGCCACGCCTCCGCGGGCGCCACGCCGGGCTCGAGCGCCCCGCTCCAGAGCGAGACGCACTCGGCGCCGAGCGCCTGCGCCATCCGCAGCGCGGAGCGGTAGTACGCCAGGCGGCGCGCCGCGGCCGCGTCTTCGCGCGCGACCAGGCTGGGCCAGTGCTTGCGCGCCGGATCGAGCGCGTAGCGCGCGCCGGTCTCGATCACGCAGCGCAGCCGGCGCCGTTCGAGCTCTCGCCGCGCCTCCTCCCACTCGCGCTCGCCGGTGGCGGTCAGATCGAGGTGGGGAGCGTCCGGCGTGAGCGCGACGCCGTCGTAGCCGAGGTCGGCCAGCAGCGCCAACGCGTCGAACAGCCGGTGGTGCGCCAGGCCGTTCGTGTTGTAGGCGAGCCACATGGCGGCTCACGCTCCCGGCCGCACGGCTGCGCCGGAGGCGCCGGCGCGGCCGGCTACGGGAAGATCCCGCGCGTGCGGATCGCCTTCGCCACGCGGTCGACCGCGAGGCACCACGCCGCGGTGCGCAGCGAGGTCTTGTCGGCCTGAGCGCGCGCGGCGACCCGCTCGCCGGCGGGGACGATCTTCTCGCGCAGTCGCCGGTTCACGTCCTCCTCGCTCCAGCTCTCGCCCTCGAGCCCCTGCACCCACTCGAAGTAGGAGACGGTGACGCCGCCGGCGTTGGCCAGGATGTCGGGGACGACCGGGATGCCGCGCTCGTCGAGGATCGCGTCGGCCTCCGGGGTGGTCGGGCCGTTGGCCGCCTCCGAGACCATCCGGCAGCGCAGCCTGGGGGCGTTCGCCGCGGTGATCTGGTTCTCGAGCGCTGCCGGCACCAGCAGCTCGCACTCGGTCTCGAGCACCTGCGCGTTGCCGATCTTCTCCCCGCCGGAGAAGGCGGAGACGGCGTGCCCCTTGCCCTTGTGCCGCACGAGCGCGGCGACGTCGAGCCCCCGGGCGTTGAAGGTCCCCCCCGACGAGTCGCTCGTCGCCACGATCTTCGCCCCGATCCCGCCCAGGAGCTGCGCGGCGATCATCCCGGCGTTCCCGAAGCCCTGGATCGCCACGCGCGCCCCCTCGAGCTCGAGCCCGAACTTCGGCGCCAGGGCGCGCGTCACCTCCACCAGGCCGCGCGCCGTCGCCTCGTTGCGCCCGAGCGATCCGCCCAGGTCGACCGGCTTGCCGGTCACGACCGCCGGCTCGTAGCGCCCGACCTTGAAGGCGTAGGTGTCGGCGAACCACGCCATCACCTGGGCGTCGGTGTTGACGTCGGGCGCCGGCACGTCCTCGCGCGGGCCGATGATCGGCGCGATCTCGGCGGTGTAGCGCCGCGTGAGGCGCTCCTTCTCGGCGGCGGAGAGCTGCTTGGGGTCGATGGTGATGCCGCCCTTGCCGCCGCCGTAGGGGAGCCCGGCCACGGCGCACTTCCACGACATCCACATGGCGAGCGCGCGCACCTCGTCGAGCGAGACGTCGGGGTGGTAGCGGATGCCTCCCTTGGCCGGCCCGAGCGCCGTCGAGTGCTGCACGCGGTGGCCGATGGCCAGCTCGATCGAGCCGTCGTCCCGCTTGAACGGCACCGCGACGGTGAGCTCGCGCCGCGGCGTCCTCAGGACTCTCGCGAGCCCCGGCTCGATTCCGAGCCGCTCGATCACCGGCTCGAGCTGCGCCTGCGCGTGCTGCCACGGGTTGTACCTGGCATCGGGCATCGTCCTTCTCCTGGCTGGGTGGAGGGGCACGACCTCGCAAGGGGCCGGGGGCCTCGTGCCGCGTGGGAGCGGGAAGGGTTTCCTCCGGCGACCCTTCGCGCAAGGGCTTGCCGGTCAACGCGCGCCGCTCCCCCGGAACGACGATCTCCCGGGCCGCCATCCCGGCAGCCGCGGCAGCCAGCGCGGGACGTTCGCGCGGTAGGCCTCGAAGTCGGCGCCGAACGCCCGCTGCAGCGCCGGCTCCTCGTGGAGCACGACGCGCAGGTGGAACGCGAGCGCGAACGACGCCGCATAGACCGCGAGCGGGAGCGAGCGCGTGAGCAGCGATTCGCCGGCGAGGGCGAGCAGGACGCCGACGTACATCGGATTGCGCACGTGGCGGTAGAGCCCGCTCACCACCAGCCGTCGCGGCGGATCGAAGGGCGCCGGGGTCCCGCTCCCGCGGGCGGCGAACTCGATGGCGCACCCGGCGTAGACCGCGAGCCCGAGCGCCAGCGCCGCCGCGCCGGCGAGTCCGGCGCCCGCGAAGTCGACGCGCCATCCCGGCTGCGCGATCCGCAGCAGCAGCCACGGCGCCAGCCCCAGCACGCTGCCCGGGACGAGCAGCGTGAAGAGGAGCACGCGGCTCCAGAGCGGCAGCGCGCCGGCCATCCACGCACCTCCTCCCCGCCCGCCGCGCCGGCGGGCGCCCCGGTTCAATCGCCCGGCGGCGGCTTGCGGCGCAGCAGCGCGACGTAGCCGCCGTCGCCGCCGCCCTGCACCGGGAGCGTCTCCTGCTCGGCGACGAGCTCGAGCTCCGGGTGCGCGGCGAGCAGCGCGATGACCTGGTCCTGATTCTCCTCCGGCTCGAGGCTGCAGGTCGAATAGGCGAGCAGTCCGCCGGGGTGGAGCCGCCCGGCCGCGGTCGCGAGGAGCTTCTTCTGCAGCGCGACCAGCTCGGCGAGGTGCCCGCTCGTGAGCCGCGCCTTCGCCTCGGGCCGCCGCGCGAGCACGCCCGAGTTGCTGCAGGGGGCGTCGAGCAGGACGCGGTCGTACGGCGCCGGCGTGACCGCCTTGATCGCCGCCTCGTCGGTCGCGTCGGCCGCCATGCAGCTCACGCTCTTCAGGCCAAGGCGGGCGAGGCCGTCGCGCAGCCGCTCGAGCCGCTCCTCGTCCTTGTCCACGGCCAGGATGGTCGCGGCGTCGCCGGAGAGCTCCGCGAGATGGGTCGCCTTCCCGCCGGGCGCAGCGCACAGGTCGAGGACGAGCTGGCCCGCCTCGGGCGCGAGCCGCGGAGCCACGCCCATCGCCGTCTCGTCCTGCACGGTGAGCAGCCCCTCGGCGAAGGCGCGGCTGGCCACCAGCTCGGTGGGCGGCGCGAGCACCCGCACCGACTCTTGCCGGCTCCCTTCGCCGCACTTGAGCCCCTCGGCGCGCAGCCGCTCCAGCAGCGCGTCGCGCGTCGTCCTCAGCCGGTTCACCCGCGCGAAGAGCGGAGGCGGCTGCTGGTTGCGCTCGAGGATCGCGCGCGTCGCGGCCGCGCCGTGGCGCGCAGTCCAGCGGCGCACGAGCTCCACGGGATGCGAGTGGAGCTGCGCCAGGTGGAGCGCCTCGTCGGCGGCCGGATCGGCGAAGACCTCGAGCGGGAAGAAGCAGACCTTGCGCCCGCCGATCTCCAGTCGCTTGCGCGGCGAGGCGCCGCCGCGATCCTGCCCGATGGGGACGCGCCGCACGCCGCGGTCGATCGCGCGCAGCACCCCGTTCACGAACGACTTCGCGCGCGCGTCGCGCACCGCCTCCACCGTCTCGGAGACGGCTGCGAACGGCGGGACGCCGTCGAGGTGCAGCAATTGGTAGACGCCCAGCCGGAGCGCCTCGAGCGCGCGCGGCCCGACCTCCGCCAGCGGGACGCGGCAGAAGGCGGCGAGGATGCAGTCGAGGGTCCCCTCGTGGCGCAGCACGCCGAAGACGAGCTCGGTGAGGAAGCGGCGATCGCGCCGGTTCAGCCGCTCCCGGCGCGACGCGGCGCCCACCCGGTCCTGCGCGAAGACCCCGAGGCGGCGATGGACTTCGAACAGGATCTCGAGGGCGATCCTGCGGACGCTCAATTGAGGCGCGTGCCGACCGGGAGGGGGAACCCGCGCATGAACTCCGCCGCCCGCAGCGCCCGCTTGCCGGAGCGCTTCACCTCCTTGATGAGGTAGACGCCGACCCGGGTGGCCACCTCGATCCCCGAGGTGAACGCGATCACCGTGCCCGGCATCGCCGGCGAGGGGAGGTCGAGGACCTCCCCCTTCACCACGAGCAGCCGCGTGGTGCTGCGATCGGTCGGGCAGAAGGTGAAGGCGCCGGGCCAGGGGGTCATGCCGCGCACGTGGCGGTCGATCTCGGCCGCGGTACGGTCCCAGCGCACGCGCCCGTGGTCCTTGTCGAGCAGCACCGCCCGGGTGGCCCTGCTCTCGTCCTGCGCCACCCCCTTGAGCCTGCCCGCCGCGAGCGCGTCGGCGCTGTCGAGCAGGAGGTCGCGCGCCAGCAGCGCGAGGCGGTCGTGCAGCTCGCCGGCCGTCTCCTTCGCGCCGATCGGCGTCGAGCGCGCCGCGTAGATCGGCCCGGCGTCCATCCGCGACGTCATCCCGATCAGCGTGACGCCGGTCTCGACGTCGCCGCCGAGGATCGCCGCCTGCACCGGCGATGCGCCGCGATGGCGCGGGAGGAGGGAGCCGTGCAGGTTGAGGGCGGCGCGCTTGGGGAGCTTCAGGAGCTGGTCCGACAGCTTCTGTCCGTACGCGGCGGTGAGCAGGAGGTCGGGCTTGAGCGCCTTCAACTGCTGCACCACTTCGGGGGCGTTCACGTCGGCCGGCTGCAGGAGCTTCACCCCGAGCTGCTCGGCGACTCCGCGCACCGCGGAGGGCAGCACGTCGAGCCCGCGTCCGGCCCGCGAGTCGGGCTGCGTGACGACGGCGACGACGCCGAAGCGCGGGTCCTTCGCGATCGCCTCGAGCGCGGGCACCGCGAACTTCGAGGTGCCGAGGAAGACGACCTTCATGGGCAGAGCGCGCTCCAGCAAAGCGCGGAACGTTAGGCGTGCGGCCCGCGGCGATCAATGGCGGCCGCGCGCGAGCGCCGGCGCCCGCTACCGCCGCCCGGGCAGCTCTTCGAGCTCGATCACGACGTCCGATCGATCGTGGCTCACGGTGACGCGCGCGCTGCCCTGCAGGCGGCGGTTCGCGGTCCAGTGCAGGACGCGCAGCATGAAATCGCCCGGCGGGAGGTGGTCGATCTCGAAGCGGCCGTCGCGGGCGATCGTTCCGCGGCCGGCGGGCGACTGCTCGAGCGAGCGCGTCGGATCGTGGACGGCGTTGCACATCACCGGGAGGCGCTCCGGCGCGGCGCCGCCGTCCTTGAGCCGGATCGTCCCGGCGATGGCGCCGTCGCCGACCGGCTGCAGCACGACGTGGCTCTCCTGGCCGGAGAGGGCGCGCACGAAGCGCGTGATGACGTAGGTCGACCGCCCGCCGTCCTTCACCTGGTGGCCGACCTGGTAGACGCCGTCGGGCAGTCCCGGGAACTCGAAGCGGCCGTCGGCGCCGGTCGTCGCCGCGGCGGAGTGGTGCTCGGCTCCCGCTTCCACGGCGTACAGCGCGATCGCCTCGTCCGGGAGCGGCGCGCCGCGCGCGTCGAGCAGCTCACCGGTGAGGACGGTTCCGCGCGGGAGCTGCACCAGCCGGTCGACCGATCCGTCGAGCGGCACGTCGAACGGCCCGTCGACGAAGAGCGGCCTCCGGGCGGCCTGGACCAGCAGCACCGACGCGCCCGCCATCGCCGCCTTGAACTCGAAGGTGCCGTCGTCGCCGCACTGCGTCGTTCCCGCGTCGTACGGCTCGTCGGAGAAGCGGCGATCGGGGTCGCCCGCGGAGCGGATCGCGACGCGCGCCCCGGAGGCGGCCGCGCCGTCGGCGGTCACCACCCGCCCGCGCACGCGCGTCCCGGCGCGCATGCGCAGGACGCACGCGTCGGGATCGGGATCGACCGCGACCACGACCTCCCCTCGCGCCGGGGCGTAGCCGTCGGCGCGCGCTTCGATGGTGATCCCGCCCCCGGGCGGGAGCTCCTGGTCGCCGCTGTCCCACCGGCCGCCGGTGCGCGTGAAGCGGTGGCCCTCCCGCGCCCAGGTCGCCGAGTACCCGAAGGTCGATCCTCCGTCGGCGCTCCTGCCGATTCCGATGAACCGGATCACGAATTCCTCCAGCGGCTCGCCGGTGACGCCGTCGACGACGCGACCCGCCGCCCTTCCCGCGGACTGCACCACGATCTCGAGGCCGTCGTGGTCGAGCGCCTCGAGCGCCATCGACTTGCGCACGATGCCGCCGCCGTACAGCTCGAGCGCGACGTCGCGCGCCGGCAGCCCCTTCACCTGGAAGCGGCCGTCGGCCGCGGTCTCGCCGCGGAGCGAGTCGACGTACTCGCCGGCGTGCTTCACCGCGATGCCGATCCTCGCCCTCGGCTTCCCGGCCTCGTCACGCACCACCCCGCCGATCGAGTGCGCCTTCTCGAGGCGGACGACCAGATCGGCCACGATCGGCGGCGCCGGCGCCAGCGAGAGCAGGCGGCGGTCGGGCGCGCAGTCGGGATGGCTCGCGGCCAGGGTCTGCTCGCCGGCCGGAACGTTCGGGAAGACGAAGGAGCCGTCGTCGCGCGACACCGCGTCGAGGCGGTTGTAGGCCGAGGGGGAGAAGCCGATGTAGAGGCTCGCGCCCGCGAGCGGCGCGCCCGCGTCGTCGAGGACCCGTCCCTCCAGCCGCACCCCGCGCGCGAGGACGAGGTCGGGGATGGCGCGCTCCGCCCCGTCGACCTCCACGCTCGTCGCGGCCTCGCAGTAGCCCTCCTTGCGGGCGTAGACCGAATGGCTGGACCGGCGCGGATCGAGGTGGTCGAGCCGGAAGCCGCCCTCGCCGTCGGTCGTCGCGACGTTCTGCGAGCCGGTGAAGAAGCTGCGCACGACGGCCCCTTCGACCGGGCGGCCGTCCTCGTCCACGACGCGCCCCTTCACCCGGAAGGCGGGCACGAGATCGAAGTCGGCGACCGCGCGGCTGCCGGGACCCGGGAGCTGCGCGACCACGCGGCTCTGCGCGTAGCCGGGCGCGGTCGCGACCACGTAGGCCCCGCCGCCGATCGAGCTCGCCGCGATCCGGTAGCGGCCGTCCTCGCCGCTCCGCGCCTCCCCCACCCAGCTGCTCATCTCGACGTCGCGGAGCGGACGCCCGGCCTCGTCGCGCACGATCCCCGTGATCTCGCAGTCCTCCGGGTAGAGCCGGATCTCCAGGCGCGGCGGCGGCCGGCCGGCGACCGCGACGGCCGTCTGCTCGTGGGAGAAGTGGCCCTCCTCGTCGCCCGCGCACTGCAGCGTGACGGTCGTCGGCGGCAGCGCGACGGGCCAGCGGAAGCAGCCCTCCTCGTCCGACTCGAGACGCACCTCCGCGATCGGCTCGCCCGCCGCCTCGTAGCCGTCGAAGAGCCGGAGGCGGACGCCGACGCCGGGATAGGGCTCCTTCCAGCCGCGCAGAACGCGCCCCTCGACGATCCAGGTGGCCGCCGGATCGGACCCGGCCGGGGTCGTGGTCGCCTCGCGGGTCGCCGCCACGGTCTCGACCTGCGCCGGCTCGCGGGCGGCGGGCGCGTCCGTCGTCTCCGGCGCCGGACCGGGCGGGAGGGCGTGCGCCTTCGAAGCGGCGCGCGGCGGCCGGCGCGGCGCATCGTCGAGCAGCCACCATCCCAGCCACGCGACCGCCGCGACCGCCGCGATCACTGCGCTCAGCGCCTTGCGCCGCATGGTGCGGCCTCCTTCATCCGCCTCGTCGCAGCATCTTCGCCAGCCGATCGAGGCCGAGCTCGACGTTCTCGAGCGGCGGCCCGAAGCTGAAGCGCATCCACTGCCGGTAGGGCGACGGCGCGCGCCGCCGCTTGCCGGGATTCACGCGCACCATGACGTTGCGCTTGTTCGCGAACGTGTCGCGCAGCGCGCGCGTCTCCTGGTCGGCCTGCCGCGGCTCGAGCGCCTGCAGCCTGGTCACGCGGAAGCCGTCCTGCTCGCGCGTTCGCAGCGGGATCGGGTTCACGCGGCCGAGGTGGAGCCCGAGCATGTCCTCGTAGGCCGTGTAGTCGGGCAGCGGGAACCCGACATTCACGGCGCCCAGCGCGGCGATCGCGCGCGAGAGCGCGAGCCGCCCGCCCTGCGCCACCGCGACGTCGGCCGCCGTGAAGCGCGGCCGCCCGCGGCCGCCGCGCCGGTGGAGGCGGTTGTGGTGCGCCGCGACGCGCTCGCGCAGCTCGCCGATCCCCCCCAGCGGACCGTAGGCGTGGTCCTCCGGCCGGATCCTCACCGTGTCGATCCGGCGCGGCGCCCCGGCCATCTCCCCCCCCTCGGGCCGCCCCTGCCCGAGGTTGCACCAGTCGGGATCGCCGTTGGTGAAGCCGAGCTTCGCCGCCTCGGCCACCACGAAGATCACCCCGATGAAGGGAACCTCGCGCAGCGCGCCGCGCGGCGAGGAGAGGTCGATCGTCGATTCGAGCATCGTGGGCCGCGGCTCGTCGGGGTGGAAGGGCGCGGCAGCTTACACGCGCCTGGAGGCGCCTTCCGCGCTCCGCCAACGCGCTGCGCCGCCGCGCGTAACGGGCGGCCAGCCACTCCTTCCGGACCACCCGATGCGCCTCCACCTCGCCTCGTCGCTCGCGCTGCTGGCGGCCGCCGGCCGGCAGGACGCCCCGCCGGCGGCGCCGCCCCCTCGCGATCCGCGCGTGGCGGCGATCGCGCGCATCCTCGAGGAGGAGGAATCGAACGGGATGTGCGGCGCGTTCCTGCTGCGCCGCGGCAACGAGGTGCTGCTGCACCGCGCCTACGGGCTCGCCGACAAGGAGGCAGGACGGCCGATGACGGTCGACACCGGGTTCTGCATCGGCTCGATCGTGAAGCCGATGACGCTGGCGGCGCTCCTCAAGCTCGAGGAGCAGGGCCGGCTGTCGCTCGACGACGTGATGGACCTCCACTTCGACGACGTCCCCGACGACAAGAAGATGATCACGCTGCGCCAGATCGTGCTCCATCGTGCCGGGCTGCCCGACCTCCTCGGCGGCGACTACGACCTGATCGGCCGCGACGCTCTGCGCGACAAGGTCCTGGCCTCGAAGCTGGTCTGCCCGCCGGGAACGCAGGAGCGCTACTCCAACTGCGGGTACAGCCTGCTGGCGATGGTGATCGAGGAGATCTCGGGGACGCCGTTCGAGGACTTCGTGCGCGAGGAGATCCTGCTGCCTGCCGGCGTCGACCGGATCGGGTACGTCCTCGCCGGTTGGAAGAAGGAGGATCTCGCGGTCTGCTACGAGCGCGACGGCCGGCGCTGGGGAACCCCGCTCGACCACGCCTGGCTCGCGGACGGGCCGTCGTGGAACCTGCGCGGGAACGGCGGGATGCTCGGGACGGTCGCGCAGCTGTGCCAGTGGTACGAGGCGCTGCTCGACGGCAAGGTGCTCGGCGCCGCGGCGCTCAAGCGTTTCCTCGAGCTCGACGGCGGTCCGCGATTCGCCCACGCCGGCGGCAACGGCATCCTCAACGCGCTCCAGGTGTGCGACGTCGAGGCCGACCTCCACCTGACCCTCTTCACCAGCCACGCCGCGCACAAGGCCGAGCAGGTCTACCGCCGGCTGAGCGACGAAGTCGCCGCGCTCGCCCGCCGCTGATCCGCGCCGCGGGGGTTCGGCTCAAGGTGGATCGCGCGGGGAGCCGATGGCACCGGATCCGGGGCGACGCGGTCGCCTCCGATCCAGGCCCTGCTCGGGTCCACCCACCCCCGCGCGCGCAGCATGCCGCGATCTCCCCGTCAACCCGCGAGTCCACGGCCCGCGCGCCGCCGGCGCCGGACCTCCGCGTGGTGCGCGTGGCTCCTCGCCGCCGGCGCGCCGGCCGCGCCCGCGCAGCCGGCGCAGGAGGCGCCGCCAGTCGATCTCGCCGAGCTCAGCCTCGAGGAGCTGATGGCGGTCCCGGTCGAGACGGTCTACAGCGCGTCCCTCCGGCGTCAGGCGACGGTCGAGGCGCCGAGCTCGGTCACGATCGTCACGGCGCGCGAGATCGAGGCGCAGGGGTGGCGGACACTCGCCGACCTGCTGCGCGGCGTGCGCAGCTTCTTCGTCACCGACGACCGCAACTACGAGCACGTCGGAGTGCGCGGCTTCAATCCGCTCGGCGACTTCAACAGCCGCGTGCTGCTGCTCGTGGACGGCCACCGGATCAACAACAGCGTCTACGACTCGGCGCCGATCGGGCTCGAGTTCCCCCTCGACGTCGACCTCATCGAGCGGGTGGAGATCATCCGCGGCCCCGGCTCCTCGCTTTACGGGAGCAACGCCTTCTTCGGGGTGATCCACGTCATGACGCGCCGCGGGGCCAACGTCGGCGGGCTCGAGACCTCGGCGGAGGGCGGCAGCTTCGGGAGCTGGCGCGGCCGCGCCACGTGGGGCGGCGAGGTGGGGCCGGGGATCGATCTCCTCGTCTCCGGCACCGCGTTCGACGCGCAGGGCGACGACCTCTTCTACCCCGAGTACGCCGCCGATCCGACCGGAGGACGCACCCACGGCACCGACTTCGAGCGCGGCTACAGCCTCTTCGCGCGGGCGGGATTCAAGTCGTGGCGGCTCGAGAGCGCGTGGGCCTCGCGCGAGAAGGGGATCCCCACCGGCTCGTACGGGACCGTCTACGACGACCCCGACAACCGCACGGTCGACGCGCAGGGCTACGTCGATCTCTCCGGCGAGCAGCCGCTCTCCGCGCAGTGGACCGTCGGCGGTCGGGTGCACTACGACCACTTCTACTACCGGGGCACCTACATCTACGACGACAGCGCGAGCGGCGGACCGTCGTACCTCGAGGGCGACGACCGGTCCGACGGCGCCGCGGTCGGCGCCGCGCTCACGGCGTCCACCACCGCGCTGGCGGGTCACCGCGTCACCGCGGGCGTCGAGTACCGTCACGACCTGCGCACCGACCAGTCGTACGAGGACGACGTCGCGAGCTACCTCGACGACGGACGCGACCGGACGGTGCTCGGGGTGTTCGCGCAGGACGAGGTGCGTCTCGCCGAGCGGTGGAGCCTGAACGCCGGCCTGCGCTACGACCGCTACAGCACCTTCGGCGGCACGCTCAACCCGCGCGCGGGGCTCATCTGGAATCCCGACGAGGCCTCGGCCTTCAAGCTGCTCTACGGCCAGGCGTTCCGCGCGCCCAACGCCTACGAGCTCTACTACGGCGACGGCGGCGGCACCCAGAAGCCCAACCCCGACCTCGACCCCGAGACCATCCGCACGTGGGAGCTCGTGCACGAGCGGCGCTTCGGAGGCGCGTGGCGCGCCGCCGCCTCCCTGTTCCACTACGAGATCGACGACCTGATCCTGCTCACCGTCGATCCCGCCGACGGCCTGCTGGTCTTCCGCAACACGAGCGAGGTGGTCGCGGACGGGGTCGAGATCGAGGGCGAGCACGTCCGTCCCGGCGGCCTGAGGCTGCTCGGCAGCTACTCGTGGCAGCAGGTCGAGGACCGCACGACGCGCGACGAGCCGCCCAACTCGCCCGAGCACCTGGTCAAGCTCGCGGCCGAGGCGCCGCTCTTCGCCGACTGGCTGCTCGCCGGCGTCGAGCTCCAGTGGATGGACGAGCGCGGAACCCTCGCCGGCGACGAGACCGGCGACTTCGCCCTCGTGAACGTCACGCTGCGCACGCGCGAGCTCGCGCACGGCATGCGCTTCTCGGTCACCGTCCGCAACCTCTTCGACGCCGGCTACTCCGACCCCGGCAGCGCGGAGCACCGCCAGGACCGGATCGAGCAGGACGGGCGCACCTTCCTGGTGCGGCTGAGCTGCCGGTTCTAGGCGTAGGAGCGCGGCCGGCCGACGACGCTCAGTCCTGGATGTCCATCTGCAGCGCGTTGCTGAGCGAAATGCCGAACGGCGCGCCGGCATCGAGCATCGTCGCCTGCAGGTAGATCGACAGCGGCGCCAGGTCGCTGACGTCCACCGCGTCGAGCGCCAGCCCCCCCTCGCCGGCCGCGCCGGGCGTCCCGTCGAGCCGGATCGTCAGGTAGAGCCACGGCTGCACCGACAGGTCGACGTAGAAGTGGCCGCCGCCGAAGGCGGGGAACTGGTCCTTCGTGGCCACTCCCGCCCACAGCAGGCCGAGGCTGTCCCCGAGCCCTTCCGCGATCGTGATCGACCACGGCCCCACGGACGGCCCGTCGACTCCCGAGAGGTGCGGCACGAAGCCGCCGCTGCCGGCCAGCCCCTGGCCGAACTCGGTGAACGACGTGAGATTGTCCACCACCGTGAACGAGTAGGTGGTCGTGGCCGCGCGGTCGCCGAACTCGCTGCCGTCGAGCGAGACCGAGTTGCCCGCGGCGAACATCGTCACGGCCCCCGCGGCCGCCGGCGCGACGAAGTCGAACTCCCACTTCACGTCGCCGTTGCCGTCGACCAGCTTGGGCTGGTCATGCGTCACCTCGCCGTTGTCGAGGTGGGTGCCGCTCTCGGTCGCGACCAGCGATCCGCGGCTCACCGCGACGTCGAGGCCCGCCGCGACCTTCTGCCCGCCGGAGACGAGGAACGAGAAGCTGCGCGTGTTGTCGTGCAGCACGTACTTCGGCCCGTCGAGCTTCACCACGGGGGTCTTGCCGCCCCCGTGGCAGTCGTTGCAGTTGGAGCCCTGCCGTCCTGAGTACCCGCTGATCCCGCCGCTGTAGACGGCGACGATGGCGCCCGAGCTCGCGGCGACGATCGTCCCCGCGGCGATCGCCGCGACGACGGCGCGGCCCGCCAGCCGCAGGCCGGTGTGGATTCCAATTGAACGCATGGCATGCCCTCTCGAATCGAACGACCCGATCGGCACGCCCGGCGCGGCCGCGGGATCCTAGCGCAGCCCCGGGCCGTGAGTGTGCCTTCTCGGCCCGATCCCTATCCTCCGGCGCGGCGTCGCCGTCGGTTCTCCCAGGAGACGGCGGCACGGAGAACCGGGATGGAGCGCGCCCGGCGCAGCACGGGTTCGGGGGCGATCGTCGCGGGAATCGCGGCGACGATGGGCGGCGACGGACTCCCGAGGGAGTGGAACCAGCCGCACGGGAACGCGGCCGGGCCGGCATTCGTCGACGTCGAGCCGATCCGCGGCGATCCCGAGGAGGCGTGGCGACATCCATTCGAGGACGTGCTCGCCGGTCCCGTCGTCTCGGGCGACAGGGTTTTCGTCGTGGTCCGGGAGGCTCGCAAGCCGCGGCTGCTCGCGATCCGGGCGTCGTCCGGCGAGATCCTGGCGACGAAGACGCTCGAGATCGACGGAAGCGGCGCGCAGCTCGTCGTCGCCCGCGGCGTCGCGGCGATCGTCACCCCCAGGCAGCTCCTCACCTTCCGGGTTTTCGACGACCAGTTCCGCCTGCTCAAGTCGTTCCCGGGCCCGTGGTTCGGAGTGCCCAGCGAGGCCGACGGACGCCTGCTCGTGCGCGGCGCCGCCAGCCGCCTCGTGGTGATCGACCTCGTCGGCGCCAAGGAGCTCGGATCGCTGACCCCGGGACCTGGCCGGCCGAGCCTCGTCAGGTCGGCGGACGACGGCCGCTACGCGATGGCGAGTTCGGGCGGATTCGACGAGGTCGACAACTTCAGCCTGCGCGTCGACGCCGTCGATCTCGCCCGGGCGCCGCCGTCCGGGTCGGCGGGCAGGAGGATCGTGGTGGCGTCCATCCCCCGGCGATCCGGGGCTCCACCGCCTGGGGGCTGTGCGAGACCGGCTCGCTCGCGGTCATCGACGGCAGGGAGCGCGTCCTGACGATGGCGCTCCACGACGACGCGCTGCCGAAGGGCGCTCGTCGGGCCCCGCCGTCGATCGCGCGCAACGTCCTCTACTTCGGCAACTGGGCGCTCGAGATCGACGGCCATCGGGTGCTCTCGTGCCTGCCGGGTCTCGACACCGAGGGGCCGGCGATCCCGGCGGGGGATGGAAGGGCCGTGGCGGCGACCGAGGGGAACGCGCTGGTCGGGCTCCGCGATCGCGTCTCCGGCGGGGAGATCCGGGCGCCCGACCGCGCCGAGGCGACCGCGCCGCCGCCCCACCCCATGGATGCGACCGGCCTGGTGGCCGCCGATGGCCGCTTCCTCGCCGGACCGGTGACGGCGCTCCCCGGTCGCCGCTGGCGCGTCGAGCGCGCGGGGGGCGAGGCGCCGGAGCTCGAGCCCGACTCCGTCGCGCTCGCCGTGACTTCCGAGAAGCGGGTCCTCGTCGGCGAGGAGCGCGCCGTCCACCTCGCCTGCTGGAACGCGCTCCGCGCCGAGCAGGCCGAGATGCTCGTGCGCTGCTTCGAGGACTTCCGCAAGTTCAGCCTGATCGGCGATTGCGGCCGGCTGCTGGCCGAGGCGCGGCGGCACGGGCTCCCGCCGCGCCGCGCCGAGGAGCTCGCGGAGCGGATCGCGGGTCGGAAGGAGTCGACGGCGGGCAACGCGGCCAGGCAGAAGGAAGGCGCGCTGCGCCGCGAAGGCGAGGAGCGCTCGAAGGTGGTGGCGAGAGCCCTCGCGTCGGCGGACTGGTGCGCGGCAAGCGGGGCTCCGGCGGCCGCCACGGCGCTCGTCGCGCGGGCGCGCGAGCTCGCGCCGGCGGGGTCGGTGGACGACGCGCGCGTGGTGGCGTGGATCCCCGCGGAATTCCCGTGGAGGAGCGACGCGAGCGCGGCGAGGCGGCGGTCGGCGCGAACCGCGCGCTGCTCGGAGAATCCCCGGCGGCGGGAGCGGTCGGGCGCCCGCTCGAGCCGCTCGAGATCCGCCTCTACCGATCGCGCGCGGAGTACCTCGAGGATCCCGCCGACGGCGGAGCGCTCCCGTGGTCGTCGGGCTACTACTCGCCGAACGAGGGGATCTCGCGCTTCTACTCCGAGAGCGGGAAGGGCGCCGCCGACGCGCTCGGCCGCGACCTGCACGAGGTCGTCGCCCACGAGCTCACCCATCACTACGTCGATCGGCGCTGGGTCCCGTTCGACGCCAGGACCGCCACGCAACCGGGCTTCTGGCTGGTCGAAGGCTTCGCGGAACACGTGTCGGAGCAGGCGCTCGAGATGCGGCGCCGCGGCGGCGCCATGGACGACCCGACCGTGCGCGCTCTCGACATCACCGCCGCGGTGGCGCGCATGGGAAGGCTGCTGCCGCTCTCGACCCTGCTCTCGATGACCCACGAGAAGTTCGAGACCGGACTCGAGGGCGCGGTCGGCGTGGTGAAGCTGCGGCACACGCTGGGGGCGATCGAGCTCGACCGCCGCGGGCTCTTCTACGCGCAGTCGGGCGCACTCACCTACTTCGTGCTCCACCGCTGCGGCGACGCGGGACGGGCCACCTGCCTCGGCTGGCTCGCCGACTACTACCGCGGGCGCAGGATCGTCGACTGGAGCGAGCCGCTCGGCTTCAACGACCTCGCCGCCTTCGAGAAGGCGTTCCTGGCCTTCCTCGCCGGGATCTGACCCGATCGCCGGAGCGCATCCCGCTGAACCAGGCCCCTGCCGGACGCCTGCACGCAGCCGCCGCCCCGGAGGCGCGCTCGAGAATCCACGGCTCGGGGCGGGCAGGAACATACGGCGGCAGGAGCCGGTCGAACGGGCGACGCATGGGGGACCGATGAGGCGCGGCGCGGCAGGAATCGTCGCAGGATCGCTGCTCGCGATCGCGGCGGCGTGGGGTGCGCTCCGATTCGTGTTCGCGGAGCCTGCGACCCGACTCGAGCAGAGCGCGTCCGCTGCGCCGCCCGTCGCGCGCCCCGACGCCGCCCCGCCGCGGGTCGCGGAGCCGGTGATCGTCGAGGAGGCGCGAGCGCCGGTTCCCGCCGCGATCGCGCCGCCGACTCGAGCTTCGCCGGCGGTCGCGCGTGATCGGTGGAGCCTGCGCGGCCAGCTCGTCGGAATCGATCGACGGGCGCCCTGGCGCACGCCCGTATTCCTCCTCGCTCCCGCCCGGCCGGCACCGTCCCGCGTGGCGATCGACGACCTCCCCCGCCGGCGTGATCGCAGCCGTCCCCCGCGCATCCGGGCCGGGGATCGGGCGCTTCGACCCGGCGGGGAGCTGGTGGAGCGCCTCGACTACGACCCCGTCATCGCGCCGCCGCCGTCATTCGCCGACTTCCCGAAGGAGGCTCAACCGCTCCACGCGACCGTCGCCGCCGACGGCACGTTCGTCATCGACCTCGAAGAGCTCGGCCGCAGCCCTCCGAAGGAGTTGCCGACCGCGCTCGACGTGATCGCGAACGACCCCTTCTACATGCCGGTGCGCCAGTCGGTGCCGGTGGCGGTCGACGCCGGCGGTGCCGGCACGACGATCGACGTGGTGATCGAGGTGCGACTCGCCGGCGCGGTCACCGGCCTCGTCGATGCGCCCGGCCGCGGTCCGCCGGCGCGCCGGCGCGGCCTCGGCGCGGTCGCGGGTCTCTTCGCGAGCGAGGCGGGCGTCCCGGTTGGCGCTCCGCTCGACTGGTGCGTCGCGGGCGACCGCTACCGCCTGCGCACCCCGCGGGCGGGGGGCCACTTCGTGGTGGTCGCGCTCGACGGGCACGAGCCGGCCTTCGAGCGCGTGGAACTCGCTCTCGCCGTCGAGACCGAGGTGCAAACCTTCCGGCTCGCGCCGGGCAGCGCGATCTCGGGGCGCGTCCTGCTCCCCGCGCGAAGCATCGCCTTCGATCAGAACCTGGGCGACGAGCTTCGGGTGCGCGCCGAGCTCGACGAAGCTCTCCACGCGCTCGACCTTCCCGAGCACCCGCTCGCCTTCTCCAACGGCCGCCTGCTGAACGCGGCGGTCTCCGCGTCGGCGGACCCTCGCGACGACGGCCTGGGATTCCGCCTCGCCGGTCTGCGAGAAGGCCGGCTCTACCGCGTCGCGCTCGCCGGCGGTTCCGACGCAGCCGGGACGTCGCAGGCGCTCTCCTCGCGACGCGTGAGCGCCCCGGCGGAGGACGTCGAGCTCCTGCTCGACGCCGCGTTCGTCGGCGTCGACGTGAGCAGCGCGTTCCGGCCGCTGGCGGGGGCGGAGGTCTCGATCACCGGGAGCCCGGGACCCGTGGCGACGGACAGCTACGGCCGCGCCGGCTTCTTCGTGCCCCCGGATCGCGGCTTCGAGCTCGAGGTGACCGCGAAGGAGCACGAGCCGGTGCGCGCCTCGCTGCACTCCGGCCCGGTCGGCTCGCTCGTGCGCGCGCATGTCGCGATGGAGAAGGTCGAGCCCGGCGCGACGCTAGCGCTCGAGCTCGCCTGCGACGGGCTCGCGTCCGTGCACTACGCGCGACTGCGGTTCGAATGGGCAGACGCCGCCGGGGTGGCGTTCTTCCGCGATGCACGCGTCGAGGGGGGCGAGCTCGCGTTCAAGCACCTTCCGTCGGGGAAGCACCGCGTCGAGTTCGACCTGCTGGCCGGGAGGTCGGAGCTCAAGCCCGACGCCGCTCCGCCGTTCGTCCCCGGCCACTGGCTGGTCGGAGCCGGTTTCGACGTCGAGCTGCGCGATCACAAGGTGGTCCGGCGAGAGCGCGAGCTCCGCCGCGGCGGCAAGCTGCGCCTGGTTGCGCGCAACCACGACAGCGCCTCCCTGCCGGCGGCCTGTGCGATCCACGATGCGCTCGGGGTCGCGCAGGAGACCGGCTTCGCGATGCGCACGGAGGCGCCGCGGGTCGAGTTCGTCGGAGCGCCAGGGTTCGCCCGGCCGTGGCGCGTGGTCGAGCCGCCGCCGGACCTGCGCCACCCGCGCGAGCTCGTGCTCCCCGGCCCGAGCGAGACCGCGCGGGCGCTCGAGCCCGGCCGCTACACCGTCACGTTCACGCACGCCGACCATCGCCCCGCGACGGTCGAGGCCGAAGTTCGCGCCGGCGAGTTCACCGACGTCGAGGTGACGCTCCTTCCCAGGTCGTGACGGTTCCGAAGAAGGCGTCGCGTCGGCCGCGAATCCGTGGATCGAGGACACGAGACGGTCAGCCCTGGCGCTCCGTCCGCCGGGCGATCGGAGGCGCACGGAGACGGCGCGCCCCCCGCGACAGCAGCGGGGTCGCTTTCGAGAGCGTCGCCATCAACTCGCAGCGCGCTCTCCGATGAGTCGGCTGCGGCGATCGCATCCGGAGCGGCACGGCTCGTCGGCCCCCGGTCCGGCACCGCCTCTCCGCCGGGGCCGGCGCCGCGTCCTCCCAACCCAGCCACACCAGGCGGTCCATCGCCCCCATCGCGAGGGCGGTCTGCGGATGCGAAGCCCGCGCGAGCTACGCTCTGCCGCGGTGTGCGGCGGAGCTGCGCGTGCGAGTGGCGGGATCGCTCCTTCTGCTGTGCGGGCTCGCGGGGACGGGTGAGCCGTGGGAGTGCGCGCCCCTCATGCCGGGCGCGGAGATGGTCGCGCCGGCGGGGGGCGGGGTCTTCGAGCTGCGCTATCGCGCGCTGTGGGACGTCGAGCTGCGTGTGACGGCGGCGGGCGCGGCGGGAGGGATCCTCCTCGAGCTCCTCGACGCGGGCGGGTCGTCCATCGCGCGCGCCGGGCCGGGCGAGGGGGAAACGGGGGTCGCCGCCGAGCTCGACGCGGGCGAGATGGTCCTGCTTCGGCTCGAGGCGCCGGCCGGCGGCGGCGCGGTCGCGCTGGCGGCGATCGAGACGCCGCCGGTCGAGGAGGGGGTGGCAAGCCTCTGCGTGCGGCTCTGCCGCGGGGAGGGCGGCGAGAGCGGGCCGCTCGACCCGGCGATCGCGAGCGCGCGGGCGCGCGCGCACGACCGGCGCGCCGGCGAGGCCGAGGAGGCCGGGGACCTCGAGGGCTCCGAAGCGGGCTACCGGCGCGCCCTCTTCGAGTTCGCGCGCGGCGGCGACTTCACCGACCCCAATCTCGCGACCGTGGTGACCGAGCTCGCGCAGGTCCGGTGGCGGCTGGGAAACGAGCTCAATGCGGTGGAGGAGCTCCTCGACGCGCTCGGGCTCGCCGAGCGGCTGCAGGGCCCCGACCACCCCAACGTCCTGCGGCTGTGGCTCTGCCTCGCGCGCGCGCTCGGCGACCGCGAGGAGCACGCGAGCGCCGTCGCGATCCTCGAGCGCAAGCTGCCGCTCTTCGACGAGCGCCTTCCTCCGGACGACTCCGCGCGGCTGGCGGCGCGCGGCGACCTCGCCCACGCGCTGGTGCAGGTCGGCGGTCTGGCGCGCGCGCGCTCGATCGCGGAGGCCGACGTCGCCGACCTCGCCGCGCGGCTGCCGCCGCTCTCCGACGCGATGTTGCGCGCGCGGGCGCAGCTCCTGCGCGTCCTGGTGGCGGCGGGCGACACGCGCGGCGCGATCGCGGTGCAGGAGCAGATCGTCGCGGCCCTCGAGGCGGCGCGATCCCCCGACGATCCCGACCTGCTGGGCGACCGGGTGACGCTGGCGCAGCTCCTCAACGACGCCGGAGAGCTCGAGCGGGCGCGCGCCCTGGCGGAGCCGGCGATCGCGCGGCTGCGCGCGGGCGGGCGGCGTGCGCAGGGGAGCCTGCGCGTCGCGCTCTCGGCGCTGGCGGCGACCGAAAAGCTCGGCGGCGACCGGGAACGGGCGCTCGTCCTCTTCGAGGAGGCGCTGCGCCTCAAGGAGGCGACCGGCGTGCGCGACAAGGAGTGGGCCAGCCTGCGCATGAACTACGCGGCGAGCCTCGGCGACTCCGGCGAGCTCGAGCGCGAGCTCGCGCTCGAGGAGGAGACGCTCGCGTTCCTGGCGGCGCACAGCGAGCCGGGCGAGATCGTGCGCGTCGAGGGACGCGCGAACCTCGCGATCACTCTGCACGTGCTCGGCCTCGCGGCGCGGCGGGACGCCGCGCTGCGAGAGCTCGCCGGAGAGATCGAGGCGGTGGTCGCCGCCAACCCGGGTCGCTCCTGGCGCGAGGCGCGCGAGCTCGCGGCGGTGCTCGAGCAGGGCGTCGTCACACTGCTCGAGCTCGGCGCCGGCGGCGGCGACGACCTCGGCCGGCTCGTCTTCGAGACCAGCGAGACGGTGCGCGCGCTCGCGAGCGGCGCGGCGGCGATCGACCGGCGGCGCGACGATCCGGAGCTCGCCGACGCGCGCGGGCGGCTGGCGGCGGCGCGGCGCGCCGTCGAGCGCATCGGCCTCGCGCTGGCCGGCGCGCCGCGCACGGAGTCGGAGCGGGAGCTCGCCGAGGCGGCGCGAACGCGCGACGCCGCCGAGTTCGCTCTGCGCGAGCGGCTGCTGCAGGAGGGAGCGCCGTCGCCGTTCGTCCGGCTCGGCGAGTTGCAGGCGGCGCTGCCGGCGGACGGCGCGGCGATCTCGCTGCGCCGCTACTCGCTGCGCTCGCGCGCGAGCACCCCCGCGGAGGTGCTCGCCCGGGACGAGCGGCTCGTCGCGCACGTCGCGCTCCCGCGCGGGCCGGTCGCGCGGCTCGACCTCGGGATGCTGGCGCCGATCGAGGAGACGCACCGGCGGTGGCGCGCCGCCGTGGCGGCGAAGGATGGCGCTGCGGCGCGCACGGCCGGCGCGGAGCTCGCGGGTCGGCTGATCGATCCGCTGCGGCAGACCTGCCCCGGCGCCCGCCGGATCGCGCTCTGCGTCGACGACGCGCTCGAGCTGCTTCCGTTCGACGCGCTGCCTTCGGGCGACCGCGGCGTGGTCGGCGACGAGCTCTCCGTGCGGCTGCTGCCGTCGCTGCTGGGGCTCTCGCGCCGCGACCCGCCGGCACCGGCGGCGGCTTCCCTGCTCGCCGTTGGCGCCGTCGACTACGGCACGGCGGCGGGCGGCGCGGCGCGCTTTCCGCCGCTTCCCGGCACGGCCGCCGAGATCGCCGCCGTCGCCCGCCTCTTCCGGTCGGCGCACGATCGCGATGCGGTCGTCCGGACCGGCGCGGCGGCCACCGTCGGCGAGATCGCGCGCCTCGCTCCCGGCGCGCGCGTGCTGCACCTCGCGACGCACGGCTGGATCGAGGAGCCGCCGGCCGCGAGCGCGTCGACGCGGCGCCTGCTCGCGCTCGCGCCGCTCACGCTGTGCGGCGTCGCGCTCGCCGGCGCCAACGGCCGCCCGCACGACGAGGGGGGGCCGGCGGGGCTGCTCACCGCGGAGCAGATCGCCGGGCTCGAGCTCGACGGCTGCGAGCTCGCCGTCCTCTCGGCGTGCGAGACCGGCGGCGCCGGCGGCGAGCGCCACGCCGGGCTGGGGCTGCAGTCGCTGCGCGCCGCGCTGCACGCCGCCGGAGCGCGCGCGGTGATCGCTTCGGCCTGGCCGGTCGACGATCTCGCGACCGCCGAGCTCATGCGCGAGCTCTACCGGGCGCTGTGGGTCGGGCGCCTCGCGCCGAACGAAGCTCTCGCCCGCGCGCGGAAACAGCTGCGCGACGCCGGCGAGCCCCCGGCGCACTGGGCCGGCTGGATCCTGAGCACGACCGGCGGCTCTTGAGGCGACCGCGCCGGCCGCGCGCTCCCTGCGCTACGTGAACGCCCCCGAATCGAACCGCTCGAGGAACTCGCGATCAGGCGGGACCCGGACGCGCCCGGCCCGGCGGCGGTGCGGCTCGAGGCAGACGCAATCGGCGGACGCGTCCCGCGGGAGGAAGAGGCGTCGGCGCTCCAGTCCAGGATCAGGATGAACGACGACTCCGCCGACGGTCGCCCGCGGGCTGCGATGGCGGGACGGTGCGCCCGGTCGCCCCGGGGGCGGGAGGCGCGAAGTCCCCGCGGCGGCGGGCGGGAGTAACGCCGGCCGCCCGGCGCCGCTCCGGAGGGCGATGGGATCAGGACTTCGCGCCGGTGCCCCGCTCCCGGTCGAGGAGCAGCGCCAGGTGCGCCAGCGCCCGGAACAGGAGCTGGCGCACCGCGTTCTCCTTCATGCCGAGCTGCTCGGCGATCTCCTTGTGCGGGAGGCCGGCGATCCGCGCGAGCGTGACCACCCGGCGATGGGACGGGGAGAGCTTCGCGAAGGCGCGCTCGATCCGCTCCTGCTCCTCGTGGAGGATCGCCTCCTGGCTCGGGGTGCAGAAGGTGGCGTAGCTGCCGAGCAGGCTGCTCGCGCTCTCGTCGCGGTCGAGACGCACCTCGCGCTCGGCGGCGCGCTTGCGCGTGCCCCAGTAGCGGGCGCGGTCGACGATCTTGCTGCGCGCGGTCTGGAACAGCCAGGCGCGGAATGCGGCCTCGCCCTGCCACTCGAGGCGGCCGAGGTTCTCGAGGATCTCGCGGCAGACCGACTGAACGAGGTCGGACTGCGCCTCGCGCTGGCGCAGGCGCGGGCCGGCGTTCAGGCGCACGAAGGCGCGCACGGCCGAGAGATGGCGGCCGATCAGCTCCTCGACGGCCGCGCGATCCCCCCCGCGCGCCGCCTCGACGAGCCTGCGCTCCTCGCTCATGACGGCGGGCTAGCATACTGCGCCCGATCCGGCGGTGCGGGAGGGACGGGCTGACCATGCCGGACGCGCACGACGTCGACACGGAGCTGCGCGAGCTCGTCGCGCTCGCGCTCGAGCGCGTGGAGAGCGGCGGCGACGCCGCGCTTTGCGAGTTCGTCGCGCTCCACCCGGCGCGCGCCGACGAGATCCGCCGCCTCGTGGGCGACCTGCGCGCGCGCGGGCTGCTCGATCCGAGCCGCGGCCCCGACGCCGCGCTCCCCGAGAGGCTCGGCGAGTTCCGCCTGCTGCGCCGGCTCGGCAGCGGCGGCATGGGGGTGGTGTGGCTGGCCGAGCAGGAGTCGCTCGGGCGCCGGGTCGCGCTCAAGATCCTGCAGCCGGCGCAGCTCCTCTTCGCGCACGGGCGCGAGCGGTTCCGCCGCGAGATCGACGCGGTCGCGCGCCTCGAGCACCCCGGCATCGTGCGCGTGCTCACGGTGGGCGAGGAGGGCGGGCTGCCGTGGTTCGCGATGGAGCACGTGCCGGGGGTGAGCCTTGCCGAGGTGCTGCGCTCCTTCTCCGGCCGCGATCCGGCGGCGCTGACCGGCGGCGACCTGCGCAGCGAGATCGCGCGACTCTCGGCGCGCGGCGCGGACGACCGCGGGGCGGCGGCGCGCGCGCCGGGCGACGAACTGCTGGCGCAGCGCGTCTTCTCGGGGACGTTCACGCAGGGGTGCCTCGCTCTCGTCGGACAGGCGGCCGAGGCGCTCGCGCACGCCCACCCGCGCGGAGTGCTCCACCGCGACGTGAAACCCTCCAACGTGATGGTCACGCCCGACGGCCGCGCGCGGCTGGTCGACTTCGGGCTGGCGCAGCTCGAGGGGGCGACGCGCCTCACGCGCACCGGCGCCAACCCCGGCTCGCTGCCCTACATGTCGCCCGAGCAGATCGACGGCGCCGCGGAGCTCGACGCGCGCACCGACGTCTACTCGCTCGGCGTCACGCTCTACGAGCTGCTGACGCTGCGCACCGCGTTCGGCGCCGCGTCGAGCGCGGTCACGCGACGCCGCATCCTCGCCGGCGACGCGCCGCCGCCGCGGCGCCTGCA
>Ga0187893_10003105_pt1 | contig 34607 bp, 30 predicted proteins | sample MA1701074metaG_FD_139574 | JGI IMG/M metagenome (GOLD analysis project Ga0187893, IMG submission 139574) | White microbial mat communities from a basaltic lava cave in the Kipuka Kanohina Cave System on the Island of Hawaii, USA - MA170107-4 metaG ...
GAGAGGGCCCCCGATCGGCCGTCGGCCTCCCCCGCGGAGGTCCGCCTTGCCGACCGGGTCGGGCCCGAGAGTGCCCGCGGCCCCCCGCGCGCCCGCGTGGCCTAACCCTCCGCACGCGTGCGGGGCCGTAGGCCCCGTGACTCCCCGGTCCGGCTCGTCGCCGTCGTCGTGCGGCAACCGCATCCAAGCGACACGCACGCCGAGGAGGCTCCATGGACCGTTTCTTGACCCTATCCAATCTGTTGCTTTTCGCGTCGCTCGCTTCCGCCGAGACGGAGGTCGAGCGCCTGAGGCGCGATCTCGACGCCGAGCGACGCGCACGCACGCTGCTCGAACAACGTCTGGCCGCGCTGGAGTCGAGCCGGCCCGCCACTGGCGACGCGATGCGCCGCGAGATCGAGGCCTATCTCGCCGAGCGGGAAGAACCCGCGCCAAAATCCAGGGGCCTCGGGGACCTGATCGCCCTCAGCGTGGTGCTCGACATGCACGCCGGGGTCTCGACCGCGAGCGACGAAGCGCTCGCGAGCATCGCGCTCGGCGACCACGACCCCAAGGTGCGCGGCTTCAACGTGCGCAACGAGGAACTGGTCGTCACCGCCGACGTCGACCCCTACTTCTTCGCCCTGCTGGATGTCGTCCTCAAGATCGACGAGGAGGGGGAGAGCTCGCTCGAGCTCGAGGAGGCCTATGCACTGACGACGTCGCTGCCCGCCAGCCTGCAGCTCAAGGTGGGCCAGTTCTTCACCGACTTCGGTCGCGTAAATCCGTTGCATCCGCACGCGTGGGAGTTCCACAACCGGCCGGTCATGCTCGGCCGCGTCCTCGGCGGGGATGGTTGGCGCGGACAGGGCGCGCGCCTCTCGTGGATCGCGCCGACGTTGCCCCTGACGCTCTTGGCCGGCGCGCAGAACGCCCGGGGCGAAACGCAGGCCGCCTTCCTCGGCGAGGAGGGCGGCGAGATCGGGGACCACACGCAACTGGCGCGATCGGTGCGCAGTCCCGCGGATCTCGCCTACCACGCGCGCGCCGAAGCGACACACGAGTTCGGCCAGACCTCGGCGCTGATCGGTCTCTCGTTCGGCACGGGGCCGAACGCCACGGGTCCAGACGCGGTCAGCCGGCTCTACGGGTTCGATCTCCATCTCAAGTGGCAGCCGCCGGCGACCGATGCGGGATGGCCCTTCGTCGCGTGGCAGTCCGAGTTCGCCTTGCGCGACTTCGAGGCCGACGCGCAGGACGGCGTGGCCGCGCGCCGGTACCGGGACTGGGGCCTCTACACGCAGGTGGTCTGGGCCTTCCGGCGGCCGTGGACGGTGGCGCTCCGGCTCGACCACGCGAGCAGCGACGGCGCGTTCGCCGGCGATCACGACCGGCTGAGCGTCGCGCTCACCTACGTCACGAGCGAGTTCGCGCGCATCCGCCTGCAAGTCGCCTACGACGAACTGCGGGGCCTCGCGCTCGCCGTGCCCGGAGCCTCGGACGGCAACTGGAGTCTGTGGCTCGGCTTCTCGTTCTCCCTCGGCAAGCACGGAGCGCACAGGTACTAGCCATGCTGCTGCTTCTCATTCTCCTCTCGGTCCCCGAGCCCCTCCACGTCGTCACCACGACCACCGATCTCGCCGACATCGCGAGGACCGTCGGCGGCGAGCATGTGGACGTGAGGAGCCTCTGCCGCGGGCCCGAGGATCCGCACTTCCTCGAGGCGAGGCCGTCGTTTCTCCGCCTCGTCAACCGCGCCGACCTCGTCATGGTCATCGGGATGGAGCTTGAGGAAGGGTACATGCCTCTGCTCCTCCGAGACGCGGCGAATCCGCGCGTGCGCCCGGGCGGGAGCGGCTACCTCGATGCCAGTGCGCGGATCCGCAAACTGGATGTCCCACCGGGGCGCAGCCGTGCGCACGGGGACGTGCACGCGTCGGGCAATCCCCACTACCTGGCGGATCCGGCGAACGCCGCGATCGTCGGCGAGGATCTTGCCAAGGCGCTTGCGGCGCTGCGGCCCGCCGGCGCGGAGGAGTTCGCGAAAAGGGCCCGCGGGCTCCGGGACGAGATCGAGAAGCTGCTCGCGGGACTCGAGCCCGGATTCAGGCCCTTCCGCGGCGCGGCGGTGGTCGGCTTCCACGATGACGTCGCCTATCTCGTGGAGCGGTTCGGGCTCGTCCTCGCGGGCACCCTCGAGCCGAAGCCGGGCGTGCCGCCCACCGCGCGGCACGTGGCGGATCTGAAGAGGCATGCGAAAGCGGTCCGTGCGCGGGCGGTGCTCTACTCCGGCTTCCAGCCGAAGGCTCCCGTCGAGGCGATCTGCCAGGGCACGGGGATGGTCGCTGTGCTGCTCGCGCACCAGCCGAACGCGACGGCGGATGCGCCCGATCTGCTCGCGATGTACCGGCGCAATCTGGGGGCGCTGCTCGCGGCGCTCGAAGGTCCGTGAGCCGAGTGCTGCTGTCGGCGCGCGGCCTCGGGCACCGCGGGCTCTTCCACACGCTCGATCTCGACGTCCTTCCGGGCGAGTTGGTCGCCCTCACGGGTCCGAACGGGTCGGGGAAGAGCACGTTGCTGCGGCTCCTTCTCGGCCTTGAGCGGCCGGAGCGCGGCACGGTGATGCGCGCGGCCGGGCTGCGGGTCGGCTTCATGCCCCAGCTCGATCCCTCCGATCCGGTCCTGCCCTTCCCCGCGCTCGCGATCGTGCGGCAGGGGCGTGCGACGCGGGCTCGCGCGGCGGAGGCGCTCAGCCTCGTGGGGTATCGCGCGCCGCACTCGCGCCGTTACTCGCTGCTGTCAGGCGGGGAGCGGCGGCGCGTGCTGCTGGCGCGTGCTCTCGTCGGGCGGCCCGGCCTGCTTGCCCTCGACGAGCCCACCGCCGGGATCGACGAACAGGGGGAGCGTGCATTGGCCGAGCTGCTGCTCGCGGAGGTGCGAGTCCGCGGCGCTGGCATGCTCTGGGTCGGCCACGGCGCCTCATACCTCGAGCGGGCCGCCGATCGCCGCGTCCGCCTCGGCGGAGGGGTCCGATGATCTCGATGCTGCGGGATGCGTGGACGCTCGCGCCGGAAGCGATGACCGGCGGCCTGCTCGTCGCTGCGGCCTGCGCGGTGGTAGGACTCGTGCTGCGCTGGAGGCGGCTTGTCTGGACCGGCCTCGCGGTGCCCGAGGCATCCAATGCGGGCACCGCGTTCGCTCTCGGAGTCTGCGGGATCGAAGAGGGCTCCTCCGGCCTCGCACTGCTCGCCTCCGTGCTGGCGATCGTCTGGCTCGTTCCCGTGGGGCGTTCCGGGGGGCGGACTGGCGAGTCCTCCGCGGCGGCCTGCTTCCTGCTCGCGTCGACGCTCTCGGTGCTCTTCGTCAGCAACAGCCCGCATGGGCTCGACGAGGTGCGAGCGTTGGCCACGGGGAGGGGGCTTCTGTTCCTGCGCGAGGGGGACATGGCGGTGCTCGCCGCGACGCTCGGTTCGCTCCTCGCCGTCACCCTCATCGCGTGCGGCGCGCTGTCAGCCGCGGCCTTCGATCGTGACCACGCGCGCATGGCCGGCTTCGCCGTGGCGAGGCTCGAGGGCGGGTTTGCGATCGGCTTCGCGCTGCTGGTCTCGGTGGCTGGCCCGCGCGCCGGGGCGCCGTTCCTCTTCGCCTACCTGACGCTGGCACCCGCCGCGGCGGAGAGTCTCGCCGCACGGCCGTCGACGATGCTTGCGGTCTCGGTGCTGCTGGCGGCGATGGGTTTCCTCCTCGGAGGAGCGTGCGCCGTACGTTTCGACCTGCCATTCTCCACCGCCGCGTCGGGCGGCATCGTCGCGGTCGCAGGACTCTGCCTTGCGGTCGGTCGTGCGGTCGGCCGCGTCCGGCATCAGGCATGACTCCCTCAGCCTGGGCGGCCCTTGGTACGGCGCCGGTACGGCGGTACCGGTACCGGTACGGTGCCAGGTAATCCCGCCGCTGTTCCTCGGGGCGGGCCTTTCCAGTGCCACTCCCATGCGACCTGAGACCAGCCAGCTTGGCGGCGGGATTACCTACACCGTGATGACAAGCAGCAGCAGCACCTCCGCCGGTAAGAGGTCGCGGAGGAGAGGCATGGCCTGCGGGCTCGCCCCCTCCCATTGCCAGGAGCAGCGCGGTCGGCCGCCCTTGCGGCCCGATGGGTGGGACACCATCGCGAGACGTGCGGTCCCGACCGGGTCGAGCAGTCCGGACCGCCCCTCCTCGCGTCCGAGCAGGTGCGTCTCCCTCTCGAGGACGCGCCCATGGAGGCAGGCAACGAGGCAGAGGAACGCATTCACGCGGACCCTCTGCTCGGTCCAGCGTTGCTGCGGCCCGAGGGCGAGGTGCCCGCGGATGGCCTAGAGGCGGAGATACTCGACGACCGGGCGGGTGAGGTCGTCCTCGATGCGGCCGATGGCGTCGACGTCGACGCGGTCCATCCGGTCCCGGAGGAACAGGGAGGTGAGTAGGTCCGGGTCGAGACCGCGGAAGAGGTGCGCGAGGGCCGTAGCACGGGCGATGGGGCGCATCGCGGGGGGCTCTCCCCCGCGCAACTCGAGGAGTCGCGCTAGGAACCGCGTTCAGCCCCCTACCGTATCCGACACTGCGGCACGTCTGCCGCAGTAGTCGGTCGCAAGGAATTCCCCAGCAAGAGTTTACGGCTATCCATCGACCCCCCAAGGGTGTGAAAGCGTATCCTGCCCGCATGCGCCGCGACCGGTACGCGCTCGGCTGCCTCGCGGCCCTGCTCCTCTGGTGGGGCGTGCTCGCGATCGAGCCGCGGTACCGGACGACTTGGCTGCACGAGAATCTCCTCGTCTTCGCGGGTGTACCGCTCGCGATCCTGCTGCATCTGCGGCTGCGCTTCGACCGCCCGGCGCTGGCGATGATCACGCTCTTCCTCGCGCTGCACCTCATTGGCGCGCACTACTCGTACTCGGAGGTGCCCTGGCTCGGCCAAGGCCGCAACCACTACGACCGCATCGTGCACTTCGCCTACGGTCTGCTGCTCGCCTACCCGATGATCGCGCTCTTCCGCCGGGCGCCCTGCCCGCGCGCGCTGGCGCTGCTGCTCGTGATGTCGTCGAGCGCCGGCTACGAGATCATCGAGTGGGGCTTCACGATGATCGCCGCCCCGGAGGAGGGCATGTCCTTCCTCGGAACGCAAGGCGACGAGTGGGACGCGCAGAAGGACATGGCGCTCGCGACGGCGGGTTCCATGCTCGCGCTGCTGCTCGACCGGGTGGCACGAGGGGCGAGGGCGTCCGACGCGCGTTGAGGAAGGTTCCATGCAGCCGCGGATGAGACGCGAGGGCGAACCTCTCCGGGTGGTGCAGCTCCCCCTCGGCGGTCTCGCGGGAGGGTCGGCCCCCCGGCCCCCCCATGGATCTCTGCTGCGGCACAGCCGCCGCCCCCCCGCACGGATCCCTCCACTCCCGGCTGCCCCACGCGCCCGAACCGCATGCACCTCCGGCGACGCCGCCTACTCGACGAAGCGGATCGACGGCAGGATCACGTCGAGCGCCGCGCGGCAGCGGCTCCACGGCCCGCTCGCGGCCGCGGGGGAGGGGCAGTAGGCGGAGATCGTCACGCGCCCCCTCTTGCCCGCGAAGGTGTAGGTCCGGAGCTCCATCGGGAGGTCCTTCTCCCTGCCGGCGAGGACCTTCATGCGTCCGCGCTCGTCGTCCGGCCCCCGGAACGGGGCGCTCGCGAGGATGCGCGAGGGCGCGAAGCCCACCGCCGCGGTCGCGAGCTTTGCGCCCTCCTCCGCGGTGTTGTCGTCGGTTGCGGCCTCCGGTCCGCAAAGGTGGATGCGGACGAGGATGCGATCGGCGGAGGCCGCCGCGGGGCGGAGCAGCGCGAGCCCCTGGCCCTGGCGTACCGCATTCGCGCCGGCGGCGGACCAGCCTTGCGGCATCTTCAGTTCGATCGCGAACGGGCCCTCGATGCGGATCGTCTCCGTGCTCTCCTCCGGGATCGCCGCAGGCGCCTCCCGCCGGAACGAAAGGACCGCGTCGGCGATCTCCCCGGCGTGCGCCGCGTAGGCCCCCTCGGGGGCGGAGCCCGCAACGAGGAAGAGCCGGCCTCCATCCTGCTCGCCCGAGATGCGTGCGATCCGCGCGGGGCTCCCGGGGATCCTCACGAGCGCATCCACGACGCGCCGGGCGCCTGATGCGCGGCGCTCCATGCGGAGCAGCTCGTAGCCGAGTGTCCGCGAGGCGAGGGCGATCCAGAGATCGGTCGGGAAGTCGGCCGGCAGGTCGAGGACCCCGACCTCGAGTTCGGGCCCATGGAGCCGCTCGCGCCAGCGGCCGATCGGCGTCGGCAGGTGGTAGCGGGGAGGTTGCCCACGGCTCGCGCGCGTCGCGTTGCGCCATCGCTTCGGGATCCCGATCGTGTACTCGAGCGCGCGGTCGCCGAAGGGCGTCTCGTTCCAGCCGAAGCAGTCCGTCGCGAGCCGCGCCGGGTCGGCGGAGAGCGGCATCGGGGGCGCGTCCGGCTCGCCGGCGCGGATGGCGCCGCACAGCATCGCCGCGAGGAGGATCGCGGCATGGCGCCGTGTCACGGCCGTTCCCCTCCGCGGATCTCCCGCTGCGCCCGGTCGCGCATGACGCAGGGGTAGTGCGCACGCACCCACTGCACGAAGGCCTGAAGGCCGCCGCGGATCCCGGGCCCCGCCTCCTGGTAGACCTGGATCGAGTCGGGGGAGAGCATCACCCCGCCCAGCGACCCCCGCGGGCTCTCCGCATCCGCCGCGAGATCCGCGGCGACCTCGCGGGCAGCCCGCGCCGAGGCGCAGAAGAGGAATCCCCGTCCCGGCCAGCGCGGCTCGGGCACGACGTGCGTCAGAGAGCCCAAGTGCGCGCGGATCGCCTCCACGTCGAAAGCCGTGCCGGGGGAGGGGACGAGGAGGTAGGCGTCGAGCATCGGCCTATCGCCCCGTCGAGATGTGGCCGAATCCCATCACTTCGTCCTCGAACGCGCGCCGTTCGAGATCCGCGAGCCCGGCGGTCAGCCGGCCGTCGATGTCGGCCCCGTACTTGGGAACGCCATCCCCCGCGCGGTTCAGCTTGAACGCCTCGTTCTCGAAGCTGTCCGCGAGCGGCTGGCCCGCCGCATTCGCCTTGCGCACCGAGACCGAGTAGGCCGGGCCGCGACGGAACATGTCGACATAGCCGCCGGAGGGGATCGTGTCCTTGATCCTGACGGTGGTCCCCTCGGGCAGATGCCACGCCTGCTGCCCCACCGGGCCGTCCGGGCCCTGCAGGATGTCGAACTTCGCGGGGCCGTGGCGATCCCCCATGTAGGTCTCGATCTCCGCCTTGCCCTTCCCCGCGAGATCCCTCGCGATGTCCGGCGCGCTCTTCCCGTACGGCGACGCGGGGTTGCGGAACGCGTTCAGCGCGTCGCGGGTGCCCTGCGGCAGGCTGCCCGCGGGCTTGAAGAGGCGATCGGCGGGCGTCGACTGCGCGAGCCGCCTGCCGTTCGCGATGAGCGCGGCAGCCTGCTCCGCCCGCGCGATCCCTGCCGTACGGGCCGCCGCGGCCTCCGCCTCCTGGGCGGCCAGCGCCGCATCCGCGACCTCCGCCGCCTTCGCGGCGCGCGCGGCGAGCGCGGCCTTCGTCACCGGAACCACGACCGTCGCCGCGACGACGGCGGCCTCGCTGCCCTTCTCGGAAGCGCCCTCCATGCGCGCGGGGTCGCCGGAGGAGAGGTCCTCCCACCACTGCGCGGTGCCCTGCAAGACCTTCGCCGGCAACTCCTGCCCCGCCGTCACCGCCTGATCGCCGACCTGCCCCCACCTGCCGTTGCGCGTTGTCTGGAAGGCGAAGGACTGCGGCTTGTACTGCCGGTACCCCTCCATATCCCCGCTCGCGAGGTACCAGTCGTAGACGCCCGTGTCGATCAGCGTGCGCAACGTCTCCACGGCCGCGCCGGCAAGGCCGGTCACGATGTCCGCGCCCGCCTTCAGCACTCCCTTCCCGGTGCCCTTCGCGACGGCCCCCGCCTGTTCCCAGATCGACGCCGTCGCGCTCCCCTCGAGCTTCAGCTTCTTCGCGCCATCCGACCAGGACGAGCGCTTCTCCTGGTACTCGTTCCACTCCCGGCGCCACTTGGCCGTCGCCTCGACCTTGGCCTTGAGCAGCTTGCCGCGCTCGGCGCGCAGGCCGGAGATGTCCTCGCCGCGGCCTCCCGCCTGCCGCATGCGGTCGTCGCAGTCGCGGATCGCTTCGGCCACCGCCTGCATCTCGATCGCCGCCTGCAGCGCCTCCTCGAGCGCGGGCCGCGCCTCTGCGATCGCCGCCCGGAGCGCCTGCCACTCGGGAAAGCTCTTGCCGTCCGCCTCGAGGTCGTCGAGGTTCGCCTCGATGCCGTCGAGGGTGTCGCTTTGCGTGGAGTAGAACTCCTCGATCGCGGGCGGCCCCTGCGGCGCCTCCTGCGCAGGGGCGGCGACGACGAGCAGCAGCAGGAGGAGGCGCTTCACATTCGTGCCGAACGCGGCCCGCCTCCCGTCCGCGCCGGGGGTTGCGCCGATGTGCAGGGGTGTAGGGGACATGGATCGCTCCCGGAGACGCAGGCTAGCGCCCCGCGAGGTACGGTGCCAGGTAATCCCGCCGCACTCCCTCGGGGCGGGCCCTTTCGGCGCCACCCCCGTGCGACTTTTCATCAGCCAGCTTGGCGGCGTGATTACCTGGCACCGTCCGCCACCGTCCGCCTGCGGGATTACCTGGCACCGTGATGATATCGTCGCTGCGGCCGATGGACCCCCTCCCCTTCCTCCCGGAGCCGTTGACGGCGGCGCCGCCGCCGGGGAAGTGGGACTGCTGGGTCGAGTACGACAGCAAGGCCTGGCCCCGCCGCGTCCGGCGCGAGATGCGGATCGTGCCGACGATCTGCTTCAACTGCGAGTCGGCCTGCGGGCTGCTCGCCTACGTCGACAGGCGGTCGGGCGAGATCCGGCGGTTCGAGGGCAACCCCCTGCACCCGGGCAGCCGCGGCCGAGTCTGCGCGAAGGGGCCGGCGACGTTGAATCAGGTGCACGATTCGCAGCGCATCCTCCATCCGCTGAAGAGGGTGGGGCCCCGGGGAGGGGGAGGCTTCGAGCGCGTCACGTGGGAGGAGGTGCTCGACACCCTCGCGGCGCGCATCCGCAAGGCCCTCGTCGAGAACCGGCGCACGGAGGTCATGTACCACGTCGGGCGCCCGGGCCACGACGGCACGATGGACCGGATCCTGAAGTCCTGGGGTGTGGACGGCCACAACAGCCACACCAACGTCTGCTCCTCCGCCGCGCGCGTCGGCTACGCGGTGATGGTCGGCGCCGACCGGCCGTCGCCCGACTACGCGAAGGCGAAGGTCATCCTGCTCCTGTCGGCGCACCTCGAGTCGGGCCACTACTTCAACCCGCACGCGCAGCGCATCGTCGAGGGCATGCAGGCGGGCGCGAAACTGATCGTGCTCGACCCGCGGCTCAGCAACACCGCCTCGCGCAGCGACCTCTGGCTGCCGACCTGGCCCGGCTCGGAGGCGACGGTGCTGCTCTCGATCGCGCGGCACCTGCTCGCGACGGACCGCTTCGACCGCGCCTTCCTCGAAGAGCGCACGAACTGGCAGGCGACCGCGGAGCACCTGCGCCCCCGGTCCCCCTGTTCGTTCGACGAGTTCGTCGCTCTGCTCGCCGGGCACTACGCGCCCTTCACCTTCGAGCGCGCCGAGCGCGAGTCGGGGGTCGCGCGGCGAAAGCTCGAACAGGCCGCGGAGTGGATCGCGGAGGCGAAGGGCGGCCTCGCGAGCCACGTCTGGCGCGGCCCGGCTACGGGCAACCTCGGCGGCTGGCAGATCGCGCGCGCGCTGCAGTTCGTCAACGTATTGACCGGCTCGGTGGGCACCGAGGGCGGCACGTCGCTCAACACGTGGAACAAGTTCGTGCCGAAGAGCTTCGCGCAGCCGCCCGCGCAGAAGGTCTGGAGCGAACTTCTCTACCCGCGCGACTACCCGCTCGCCTACCACGAGATGAGCCCGCTGCTTCCCTACCTCGTCACGAAGGAGCGGCGCATCGACACCTATTTCACGCGGGTCTTCAACCCGGTCTGGACCTATCCGGACGGCACCGCCTGGATCGAGCTTCTCGCCGACGAGGAGCGGCTGGGCTGCCATGTCGCGCTGACGCCGACGTGGAGCGAGACGTCGCGCTACGCCGACTTCGTGCTGCCGATGGGCCACGCCTCCGAGCGGCATGATCTGATGAGCCAGGAGACGCACAGCGGCGCGTGGATCGGCTTCCGGCAGCCGGTCCACCGCGTGCTCGCGGAGCGCGACGGGCGGCCGGTCGACTTCACGTGGCAGACGAACCCCGGCGAGGTCTGGGAGGAGGAGGAGTTCTTCCTCGAACTCTCGTGGCGGATCGACCCGGACGGCTCGCTCGGCGTGCGCCGCCACTTCGAGTCTCCCTACCGGCCGGGCGGGAAGATGACCATCGACGAGCACTACCGGTGGATCTTCGAGAACTCGGTGCCCGGCCTCCCCGAGGCGGCCGCGGCGGAGGGTTTGGCGCCGCTCGCCTACATGCGGAAGTACGGCTGCTTCGAGGTGAAGCGCGACGTCTACCGCGTCCACGAGAAGGAAGGCTTCAAGACCCCCTCCGGCAAGGTCGAGATCTACAGCCCGACGCTCCACGAGTGGGGCTGGCCCGAGCAGGCGATGCCCGGCTCGATCGAGAGCCACGTCGCCAAGGCGCGCCTCGACGCGGCCGCGGGCGAGATGGTCCTCGTCCCGACCTTCCGCCTCGCCATGATGATCCACTCCCGCGGCGCCAACGCCGAGTGGCTCAACGAGATCGCGCACAGAAACCCGCTCTGGATGCACCCCTCCGACGCGGAGCGCCTCGCCGTCGCCGAGCGGGATCTCGTCCGCGTCGAGACCGAAATCGGCTGGTTCGTGCTGCGCCCCTTCGTCACCGAGGGGATCGCGCCCGGTCTGGTCGCGTGCAGCCACCACATCGGCCGCTGGCACCTGCCGCAGGACGCCGACCGGGCCTCCCGGTGGGGGAGCGCCCCGGTCGAACTGACTGTCGAAGGGGACCTCTGGCGCTGGCGCCGCGCCGGCGACCTGTCGGGGGGGGCCGGATGGTGGAGGGAGGGAGGCGTCCACCAGAACATCACGTTCCCGGTCCATCCCGATCCGGTTTCCGGCATGCACTGCTGGCACCAGAAGGTGAAGGTGGGGAGGGCGCGGGAGGGGGACCGGTTCGGCGACATCGCCGTCGACCGGGCGCGGGCGCGGGCGGTCCAGGCGGAGTGGCGGACGATGACGCGACCTCCCCCGGGCCCCCTCCGCCGTCCCCTCTGGTTCGCAAGGGCGGTCCGCCCCTCCGACGACGCCTACCGCCTGCCCTGATCCCAATCCGGGGCGGTGGGCGGGATAGCCGGTAGCCGCGAGCGGGAAGCTGGGGTAGATTAGCCCCCTTGGGTAATGCCGCTCCACGGCGGTCGTCAACGGATTGAGGTCACTTCCATGGCTCGCACATCCTGGCTGGGCGCGATCATCCTCTATGTGGCACTCGCCACGCGCGTCGCGTCCGCCGACACGTTCACCTACCGGGAGACGATCGAGGACACCAACAACTCGACCTTCCTCCTCTTCGACATCGGCCAGAACCTGAACCGCACGCGCGTGCTCGGCGACGGCACCGTCCTCTACACCGGATCCGACAGCGTGATCAAGAGCGAGAACGACGCGAGCGGGTTCGGCCTCTCGTCGGCGGACGACATCACGTGGACGCACGTCTTCGTCGACGTGCCGCCGGCGCAGCAGTTCGTCAGCGCCTCGGTGGAGATCACCGCCTTCGGCGCCTCCGGCGAGACGGTCCGGGTCGGCGGCCGACGCATCACGATCGCCAACGACAAGGTCTCGGTGGACGGCGTCGAGCTCGGCGCGCTGAACGCGGCTGGCGCCTTCCGCACGACGACGACGCTCTTCGACCTGGGCACGCCGGTCCAGATCTCGGTGCTGCTCGCCGACGGCCGGCTCGAGGTCAAGGTCGATCCGAAGGGACCCGGCTTCCTGGGCCTGCCGGTGGACTACATCTCGGTCCAGAAGTCGGTCTTCGAGGTCGTCTACCGCAACTTCGAGGAGACGACCCCGAACACCGCCTTCATCATCTTCGGCGGCGGCCCCGGCAACGACTTCAACTCGGGCTGGATCAACATCCTGAACCTCGGCGGGCTCACGACGAACAACGCGCCCTTCCCGAACGTGATCAACGGCGGGCCGATCAACCTCCCGGGCTACTCCAACCCGAACATGCCCTTCTTCTTCCTCGGGGGCGGCAACTTCCCCGGGTTCAGCCCGCACGTGATGATGGGCACCCAGACGATGGCGGACGGGAGCTTCAACACGCCGCCGCCGATCGCGCGCACCCTGCAGGAGATGATCGTGATGGGGCTCGCGACGATCGGCGCCCTGAGCCCGACGCTGCAGACGACCGGCGGCTTCGCCGAGGGCATCTCGGAGGCCGACCTGATCAACCACATCCTGACCTTCGACACGACCGGCACCTACACCTTCGCCGACGTGCAGGGGGCGCTCTTCGACGGCGGCTACACGCAGTTCTCGGATGGCGCGGGCCAGGAGGTAGTCTTCTTCTTCGATCCGACCAACTCCGGCACCGTTAACCTCGTGTACCCGCAGCAAGGCGGCACGGTCAGTTTTGAGTACATCCCGAACCCCGAGCCGGGCACGCTGCTGCTGATCGGCTCCCTGCTGGCCGGTGCGCTGATTCTGCGTCGTCGGAGGGGCTAGCGATCACGCCCTTGCGTCCAAGATCCGCCTGGCCATTGCGAGGATCTCGGGGTTCGAGCCAGAGCGCGTCAGATAGTGCTCCCGGTACGCCGCGTTTGCTATCTCCCTGCTGCGCGCCTCAACCAAGGCGCGGGCCGCCGCGAGGTGCTGCTCGCCGTCCGCGCTCGGACCGAGGACCTCCCACAAGCGGAACCTGAGTTCAGGGGCGTTCTCAGGTATCAGGATCGCACCCTCGCTGACGGCTGCGGCAACTCGATATGCCGTGGCTCTCGCCTCTTCCGCCCTGCCTGCGCCCAGAAGCGCCCTTGCGAGGCGTATCTCGGTCAGGAGCCTGTCGCCCGAAGGTGTTCGTACACTCGTGAGGGCTGCAAGGGCCCGTTCCCAGAACTCGGCTGCGCGGACAAAGTCGCCCTCTTCGAGAGCAGTCAAGGCGATCGCATCGTACGTGTGATGTGCAGTGTCTGCGGACCCGACCTGCTCCTGGATTCCTTGCGCCTTGCCAAACTCCTCCCAGGCCTCGGCGCTCTTGCCTGTGCAATGAAGAAGCCTGCCGAGGACTCGATGGGACTCTGCAAGTTGCAGCTTTTGACCAGCCTGGCTGGCAAGCCCGAGCGCAGTCTCCACGTGCGATCGTGACTGCGACATTTCACCGCACTTCATGAGTAGGGCTGCCAAGGCCAGACGGGTCCAGATCTCGCCGTCCCGGTTGTGTATCTCGACATAGATGGACAGCACCCTTTCCCAGCACCGAATGGCCTCATCGACGCGCCCGACGAGTTTATGCAAGCGCCCCGAGTTGGACAGCACAGTGGCTTCTGTGGCCTGGTCGCCGATTTCGCGGCAGATGGTCGCGCTCCGTTCGAACGACTGGCGAGCGTCGTCATACAACTGTGAATCGACGCGATGGTTCCCGATCCCGTTCAGCAGCGCCGCCTCGATGCGGCGCTCGCCGATCTCGCGGCAGATCGCGAGGGCCTGCTCGCGGTAGGAGGTCGCCTCCTGGCCTTCGCCGATCGCGGGGAGGACGGCGGCGAGCACCATCAGCGTGCTCGCCTGGCCGCGCTTGTCTCCGATCTCGGTCCGGAGCTTGAGCGCCTCCTTCCAGTGCGTGGCGGCGGTTCGCAGGTCGCCGCGGCGCCAGGCGACGCTGCCCAGCGCGTGCAGCGACGTCGACTCCCACTTGCGATCCGAGGCCTCCCGGGCCAGCGGCAGCGCGATCTCGACCTCGGCCTGCGCCCTGGCGTAGTCGCCGGTGTAGAACGCGGTCGCGCCGAGGCAGGCGTGGACGCGTGCCTGCGCCCCCCGATCCCCCAGAAGATCCGCCATCTCCCGGGCGGCCTCGAGCACGCGGAGCTGCGCCGCCCTCGCGCCGAGCAGCTCGTAGAACCCCCAGAGGCGCATCGCGAGCAGGAACCGCTTCTGCGGGGCCGCCTTCGAGAATTGCGGAGACACCCTCTCGAGGAAGGGCGCCGCGTCCGTCGGATGGAGGTTGCCTGCCATGTGTTCGAGCGCCGCCTCGAGGAAGGGGTCGGCCTCGAGCGTCCGGTCGGCGAGGTGGAGGTGCCGGAGCAGCGCGTAGGCGTCGGGCCCCTGCGCCTCCCGCTCCTCCTCCGAGAGCGCCACTTCGATCGTGTCGGCGACCAGCGAGTGGTACTCGCCGCGCAGGCCGGGGCTGATCCCCTCGTAGATGGCCTCGTAGAGCTGGCGGCTCGCGAAGCGGAAGGCGCTCTGGCCGCCGCTGCGGATGAGGCGGTGCTTGCGCTCGAGCGTCGCGAGGCGCTGGAAGAGCTTGATGCGCTTCTCGTCGAGCACCTTCGCGAGCAGCGCCGCGTCGAACTCGAACCCGAGCACCGCGGCCGCCTCCATCGACTCCCGCTGCTCCTCCTCGAGCCTTCCGAGCTTGAGGCCGACGAGGTCGCGGATCGTCGACGGCACCGCCGCCTCCTCGAGGGATCCCTTCAGCTCGAGACCCTCGCCCTCGACGACGAGGCGGCCGTTCTCGCGCAGGTGCGCGATCATCTCGAGCATCAGGAAGGGGTTGCCGTCGCTCCGGCCGTGCAGGGGGCGTGCGAGGGCGAGCACCGTGCGCGGGCTCCGGGCGATCGACCGGACGAGATCCTCCGTCGCATCCGGCGAGAGGGCGGGCAGCGCGAGGGAGCGGATGCGCCCCTCCGCGCCCGCCCGCGCGACGAGCTCGTGCAGCGGCGAGCCTTCGTCCACCTCGTCGTCGGGGTAGACGGCGATCAGGAAGATCGGGTGTCCGTCGACGCAGCGCGCGAGGTAGGAGAAGAGCTCGATCGTCTCGACGCCGGCGAGGTGGAGGTCCTCGATCGCGATCAGGATGGGCCTCTCCGCCGCGAGCCGCCGCAGCGTCTCGGCGTACGACGAGAGCAGCGCGTCCTTCGAGAACCCCTCCTCGAGGCCGGGCTGCGCCGCCCCGAGAAGCCAGCCGGCGAGGGAGGAGACGACCCCGGGCATCTCGGGCAGCAGCCCGGAGAGCCGCTCGCCGACCTTCGCCGGCCGCTCGGCGCGTTCCATGCCCTCGATGCCGAGGAGATCCGAGAGCGCCTCGAGGAAGGGCTGGTAGCTGCGGCCGCCGCTGCCCACGCAGACGCCCGCCGCCACCTGCGGGCCCCCCGCGTGCGCCTGCTCCTCGAGGAACTCGTAGAGCAGCCGCGACTTGCCCGCGCCGGTCGGTCCGGAGAGCAGCAGCGTGCCCCCCTCTCGCGCCGCCGCCGCGTGCAGTTCGCGCAGCTTCCGCATCTCCGCCACGCGGCCCACGAGCGGGGCGTCGCGCGGCAGGCGCAGCCGCTTCAGCGCCCGTTCGGCGGAGGGGCGGGCCCTCCCGGCGAGGCGGTCGCGCCACCAGTCGCCCGCCTCGCCCTCTTGCAGCACGCGGCGCAGCTCCGCCGCGTTCGCGAAGCGCTCCGACGGGTCCCGACGCACGCAGGTCTCGATGACCGCGTCCCAGAAGGGGTCGATCTCCGGCAGCAGGAGCCGGGGCGGGCGCACCTGCGTGGTCAGCTTCTGTTGCAGCAGCGCGCCGATGTCCGGGGTTGCGAAGGGGTGCCTGCCCGTCGCCAGCTCGTAGAGCGTGATGCCGAAGGCGTAGAGGTCGCTGCGTACGCCGACCTCGTCCGGCGCCGTGAACTGCTCCGGCGCGGCGTAGCTCATCGAGCCGACGAACTCCCCGGTCTGCGTCAGCTCCTTGCCGTGCTCTTGCAGGCGCGCGACGCCGAGATCCATCAGCAGCACCCGGTGGTCGGGCGTGATGACGATGTTCTCCGGCTTGATGTCGCGGTGGATGACGCCGAGCTCGTGGATCGCCTCGAGGGCGAGCAGCGCCTGCTCGGCGATGGGCAGCAGCAGGCTCTCCGGGACGGTGCCGAGCTCGGCGAGCAGCGCCTTCAGCGTGCGCCCCTCGATGATCTCCATCACCATGAAGTGGAAGGTCCTGCCGTCCACCTCGGCCGCGGCGATCTCGTGGGTGCGGACGATGTTGCCGTGGCGGATGCGGCGTCCCACCTCCGCCTCCCGGCGGAAGCGCTCGAAGGCGCGGGCGTCCTCGACCAGTTCGGGGTGGAAGACCTTCAGGGCCACCGGGCTGCCGGCCGGGCCCGCGACCCCCGCCTCCGCCGCCTCCGCCCGGTAGACGGTCCCCATCCCGCCCCGGCCCAGCTCGGGGCCCACCCGGTAGATGCCGAGGCTTCTTCCGGACAGATCCACGGGCGGAATGTTAACCCGCCCCCCGGGCCCCCCTACAATCGCCCGATGCGCCGGGTCGGCTGGAGCAGGCCGGAAGTGCTGCTCCCCCTCACGTTCGTCGCGGCCATCCTCGTTGGCATGCTGCTGCTGCTGCTGCCGGGCATGTCGCGCGGGGCGGTCGGGCCGCTCGAGGCCTTCTTCACGTCGGTGTCGGCCGTCTGCGTGACCGGGCTGTCGGTCGTCGACACCGGGACCGAGTTCACGCGGGCGGGACAGGTCGTCATCGTCGTGCTGATCCAGGCGGGCGGCCTCGGCATCATGACCTTCTCCGTGCTCGTGCTGCTCGTCGCGGGGCGCCGCGTCGCGCTCGACCAGGAGGCGCAGGTGCGCGAGACCTTCTCGCCGGTGGCCGGCTGGGAGGTGGGCAAGCTGCTCGGTCTCGTCTTCCTCTCGACGCTCGTGATCGAGTTGGCCGGTTTCCTCGCGCTCTGGCACACGATGGGGGACGCCTGGTGCGCCGCGTTCCACGCCGTCAGCGCGTTCTGCAACGCCGGATTCAGCCTGATGCCGGACTCGCTGCAGCGCGCGTCGCCGGGGACCGTGATGACCGTGCTCTGGCTGCTGGTCCTCGGGGGGCTCGGGTTCACGACGATCCTCGAGCTCGTGCGGGCGCTCGCGCCGCGCGGCGGGAACGCCCGGCGCTTCTCGCTGCACTCCCGCATCGTGCTGCGCGGCTCGCTCCTGCTCTGGGGGCTCGGCACGCTGCTCCTCGCCCTCGCGATGGGCGGGGACTTCCGCAACGCCGTCTTCCTGAGCGCCTCGGCGCGCACCGCGGGGTTCGATACGGTCCCGATCGGCGGCCTATCCGGCGCCGCGCTGCTGATCCTGATCCCGCTGATGTATGTCGGCGCGTCGCCGGGCGGCACCGGCGGCGGCATCAAGACGACGACGCTCGGCATCGCGCTCGCGCTCGTCCGCACGATCCTGCGCGGGCGCGACCAAGTCGTCCTCGAGGGCCGCGAGGTCCCGCGCGACGCGCTCCGGCGGATGTTCGCGGTGATCGCCTGCTCCGGCACGGTCGTCTTCGCGGCGATCTTCCTGCTCGACCTCTTCGAGGGCGACCGGCCGGGCCGGCTCCTCGACCTCGCCTTCGAGGCCGTCTCGGCCTTCGGCACCGTCGGCTTCAGCACGGGGGTCACCCCGACGCTGCAGCCGGCATCCAAGCTGCTGCTCTGCGCCGTGATGTTCGTCGGGCGCGTCGGCTCCCTCTCGCTCTTCCTGCTCCTCGTGCGAGAGGCCCCCGTGTCCCGGGTCCGCTATCCTGAGGAGCGGGTGCTGATCGGATGACACGCCGCCGCTTCGCCGTCCTCGGCCTCGGGGAGTTGGGCAGCGCGCTCGCGCGCGAGCTCACGCGGCTCGGCTGCGAGGTGCTCGCCGTGGACCGCAACCGCCGGCACGTGGACGCGCTCCGCGACGAGGTCGCCGTCGCGGCGGTCGCCGACGTCGCCGACAAGCACGCCCTCGCCGAGCTCATCACGGCGGAGTTCGACGTCGCGATCATCGCGATCGGGACCTCCCTCGAGACCAGCATCATGGCGACGCTGGCGCTGAAGGAGCTCAAGGTGCGCGAGATCTGGGCCGAGACCAACAGCCCCGAGCGCGGCCTCGTCTTGCAGCGCATCGGCGTGGACCGCGTGATCTCCCCCGAACGCGAGGTGGGCCGCCGCCTCGCGCACGAACTCGTCAACCCCAACCTCCTCGAGTTCGTGCCGCTGTCGGAGGGCTACGGCGTGCTGCAAGCCGAGGCGCCCGCCTGGACCCACGGCAAGACCCTCGCCCAACTCGATCTGCGGAACCGCATGCGCCTCGCGGTGATCAGCGTCAAGCAGGCGAAGGGGGGCCGCACGCTGATCCCCGCCGGAGGCACGACGATCGAGGCCGGGGACGTGATGTTCCTCGTCGGCGTCGACGCGGACCTCGCCAAGTTCCGCGAGCAGTCCTAGGCGGCGCCTGCGGGGAGGGACCATGGAACGGCAGATCGAATGCGTGGAGGTGTGGGGCGGCAAGGAGGCCTGCGACATCTCGGTCAAGCTCGCCGGGCTGCGCGGCGAGTGCCTCTCGATGCCGTTCGAGGGGGGCAGCGCCGGCGGCGACATCCACTTCCTCTCCGTCTGCGGCATGAGCATCCTCTCGAAGATGGTGCTCGCCGACGTCTCCGGCCACGGCGCGGAGGTGGCCGACGTCGCGCAGGTGATCCACGACGCCCTCCTCGAGAGCATCGGCGCCCACGACAACTCGACGATGCTGCGCCATGTCAACGACTCCTTCCTGCGCCGCCGCGAGGGCGCCTTCAAGTTCACGACGATGGTCGCGACGATCTTCGACAGCCGCGACCGGTCGGTCGTCTACGCCTACGCGGGCCACCCGTCGATGCTGCACGGCCGCGCGACGACGGGCCGCTTCTCCCCGGTGGTGCCGGACGGCCGGCGGGGCGGCGTGCCCCTCGGCGTCCTGCCCGGCACCGAGTACGCGCAGCACATGGTCCAGACCGCCCCCGGCGACGTGCTCGTCCTCTATACCGACGCGTTCACCGAGGCCGCCGTCGAGCCCTTCGGCATGCTCGGCGAGGAGGGGCTCTGCGCGCTGCTCGAGGAGCCGGGGACGCTCGCCCCCGCGGACCTGAAGGAGCACCTGCTGGGGCGCATGGCGGGCGGGATCGCCGATGACGCGTCGCTGCTCGTGTTCGAGGTCCTGTAGGGGCCCCCCGGCTCCCCAAAAACCGGGCCGTCCGACGTACCATAAGGGGAATGGGTCGCGCTCTCGGCATCCTCGCGCTCCTCGCCGCGGTCTCGGCCGCAGGCCCGAAGGCCGCCGTGCCCTACGCCCACTCGTGGGACGAGGCGGTCGAGGAGGCGCGCGCGCGGAACGTGCCGATCGTCGTCCACCGCCACGGCTTCTACTGAGGCCCCTGCTGGACGATGCACCGGTCGGTGCTCGAGAACGCCTCCTACATCAAGTTCGCCACCGAGTCCGCCGTCGACGTCGTCGCGATGGAGGAGATGGACAAGGCGGTCGCCGAGAAGAGCGAGCACGTCCGCACCTACAAGGGCAAGGACCTCTACGGCGCCGAGGAGCGGTTCCTCGAGATCTTCCCCGGCCTCACGATGGACGAGCTTGCGGCGCTCTCCGGCAGCGCGGCGACGCGCTACATGGAGGGGGGCAGGATCCCCTACACCGCCATCGTCGATCCGCACACCCTCGCGGAACTCGAAGGGATGAAGGGGATCAAGACCCCGCAGGAACTGATCGACGCGATCACCCGCCACACGCGACCGCTGAAGGCGGCCCACGGGGAGGGGGTCGCGCGCAAGACCTGGAGCGGCCTCCGCCGGGGTCTCGCCGAGATCGACAACCTGCTCGCCGGGGACCTCGTCGTGAAGGCGCTCGCCGTCCACCGCCGGCTCGCCGCCGAACTGGCGCGCGAGGGCGAGGCGGTCAAGCGGAAGCTCGAGGCGGCGGAGCAGGCGATCCTCGCCGCGGCGGAGAAGCTGCTCGATGCGGGGGGGCCTCGGGGGGAGCAGGCGATCCGGGAGTTCGCGCGGGCGCTCGAGGGAACGCCGCTGGCGGAGCGCGCCGCGGCCCTCGCCAGGAAATGACACCGCTCACAAGGAGATCACGCCCACACATGAAACGCATGCACAGTTCCCTCGCGCTTCTCGCGATCGCCGCGCTGGCGCTCGCGGGCAAGCCCAAGATCAAGGACTCCGTCAACTACGCGACGTCGTGGGAGGGGGCCGTCGAGGAAGCGAAGCTCCTCAACCTGCCGATCGTCGTCCACAGCCACGGCTTCTACTGACCCCCCTGCACCAGCGTGCACGGGTCCGTGCTGCAGAACGAGAAGTACATCAAGTTCGCCGAGGAGAACACCGTCGAGGTGCTCGCCCTGAGCCGCCTCGACGAGGGGATCGAGAAGAAGGACCGCCGCGCCGAGACCTACAAGGGCAAGAACGAGAAGGGCGAGGAGGTCGAGTACCTGGTCGAGTGGCCCAACCTGACCCCGGAACTCGTCAAGAGCCTCGCGGGCAGCAAGGCCGGCAGCTACAACAACACCGGCAGGATCCCCTACACCGCGATCGTCAACCCCCACACCGGGGAGGAGATGGACAAGATCCAGGGCGGGTTCGGGATGGGGGCGCTGGTCGAGAAGGTCGAGGCCTGCAAGAAGACGCTGAACGGGCAGTACGGCAAGAGCGTCTCCCGCAAGGACCTCGAGAAGGTGAACAAGCAGGCGTCGAAGATCCGCGACGACCTCGCGGACGGCGACTTCGCGAAGGCGTTCACCGGGATCAAGGCGCTCGACAAGAGCGTCGAGAAGTCCCCGGATGCGGTGAAGGCGCTCGCCGGAAAGGTCTCCGAGGAGGCGATCGAACTCGCCGGCAAGCGCCTCGACGAGGCCGAGGCGATGGTCGAGAGCGACGCGAAGGGCGCCGAGAAGATCCTCGCGCCGCTCGCCCGCGCGCTGAAGGGCACGAGCCTCGAGTCGAGGGTCGTCGAACTCGTCGCGAAGGCCAAGGGGGGCGCCGAATAGCGCCTAAGTCGCAGCCCGGATTCCGCTTGCGGCGCATGGGTGCGGTCGCTAGACCGTGCCCATGCGCCGATTCCTTTTCCTGCTGCTCCTCGCCGCCCCCGCCGCCGCCGACTCGCTGGACGACCTGCTCGGGAGGGCGGGGTTCCTGCGAAGCGACCTCGGCTGGGAGCAGAGGGGGCGCTGGGCGGGCTTCCCGCGGCAGATCCCGCACAAGCTGCCGCACTTCGACGGGCTCTTCCGCGAGCCGCTCGCGACGGTCCCCTTCACCCGCGGCATGGGAAGGACGCTCACCGACCTGCTCTCGACCGAAGGGCGCGCGACGAAGGGGGCGCAGGGGGCCGGGGCGCTGATGCGGCTCGTCTGGGCGCTCGGCGTCGACAAGCGCATGGGCACCTTCCGCAGCTACAGCGCCAACCTCACCGCGGTGCCGACGCCGCTCGCGGAGGCGCTGCTCGCGACGTACGCCTACGCGCGACGCCAGACCCGGTTCGTCACCTTCAACACGGAGTCGCCCTACCCCACCGTCGAGAAGGACCTTCGCGCGGCGGTGGCGGTCGTGCCCGAGGAGGCGGGGAGGATCCTCGGCGAACTCGTGATGAACGTCCTCGACGCGCGGCGCTGGGCCGACCTCGCGTGGCGCAACGTCCCCCTCGAACTCCGGACGCGCATCGCGTCGCGCCTCGATCTCGGCGCCGAAAGCGTCGATGCGCTCGAGTACGAACCCGCCGTCGACGACGTCGCGCGGCTCTGGGACGAGGCCTCCCTCTGGTATGCGGCTCTCAAGTGCGTGGAGGCCCTCGACGTCGCGAGGGGAAAGCTCGCGGCGCTTCCCCCCGCGCCCCCCTTCGTTCTGGACTGGGAGACGCCCCTCGGCTGGATCCGCGTGCGCGGCGGCGGCGACGACGCGACCGCGTGCGCGGACACCCTCCTCTGCGTCGACCTCGGAGGCAACGACACCTACACCGGCTCTCCCGGCGCGTCCTCCCCGACGCGGGCGTTGGGACTCTGCCTCGACCTCTCCGGCGACGACACGTACCGGGGCGACGTTTCGATGGGCGCGGGCCTCTGCGGCGTCGGCGTGATGCTCGACGGCGGCGGAAGCGACCGCTATCTCGGCGGCGAGTACGTGCAGGGCGTGGGCCAGTTCGGCCTCGGCGCGCTGATCGACCTCGGCGGCGACGACGTCTACGAGGCGACCTACTCGGCGCAGGGTTGCGGCTTCTTCGGCATCGGGCTCCTTCTCGAAGGGGGAGGCAACGACTCCTACTCCATCCGGGCGGATGGCCAGGGGTTCGGGGGCGTGGCCGGCGTCGGCGTCCTCGCGGACCGCTACGGGAACGACCGCTACCGCGCGGAGCCCGACGGGCCGAAGTCGGGGCGGCCGAGCTACCACAGCGAGGGGAGGATCGCCGTCTCGAACGCGCAGGGGTGCGCGATGGGGCGGCGTGGCGACGGCGCCGACGGCCACTCGTGGGCGGGCGGCCTCGGCGCGCTGCTCGACGCGGAGGGGAACGACTCCTACCTGTCGGGCAACTGGTCGATGGGGACGGGCTACTGGTTCGGGACCGGCATCCTGTGGGAGGGGGGAGGCGATGACGTCTACGACGGCTACGTCTGGTCGCAGGCGACCGGCGCGCACTTCTGCATCGGCGTGCTCGTGGACGAGGCGGGGGCCGACACCCACTTCGGGCGGCAGAACAACTCGGTCTGTTTCGCCCACGACTTCACGATCGCGCTGCTGGTCGACGCGGCGGGCGACGACCACTACGAGACGCCGGGGGACGGCCTCGGCTACAGCATCAACCGCTCCGTCGCGATGCTGCTCGACCTCTCCGGCGACGACACCTACCGCGCGAAGAGCCGCCCCGGCTTCGCGCGCTACGACGAGCGGTTCGCCGACCGCACCGCGCTGATGAGCTACTGGGTCGAGGCGAGAAGCCTCGGCCTCTTCCTCGATCTCGGCGGGAGGGACTCCTACGCGCCGGAGGATTGCGAGGGTTTGTCCTGGGCGGATGGCCCCGACACCCCGAACGCCGCGGTGGCCAACATGGGGGTCGGCGCGGACCTGCCGTCCGGCGCGGTCGAGTTGGGGCCCGCGCCGCGCGAAGGCAGCCCCCGCGGGAGTCGATGACGGCATGCACCGCGGGCAAGCGCGGGAGGGGTGAAACCGGGGGGGCGCGGCTTGCCCCCCGATTTCACGCCCACCGGACGAGGCCCAGGTGCGCCGACTCCGCGAACGAGGAGGCGGCGGGCAGCACGCGGACGCCGTAGCGGAAGGCGCCCGCCCCGCGCGGGAGGTAGGCCCCGGCGTAGAGGGCGACCCCCTCCTTGACCTCGCCGTCGCGCTGGAGCGGGATCACGACCGGATGCAACATCGTTCCCTTCTCCCCGCTGCGGCCGATGTAGAGTTCGACGATGACGTCCTCCGCGGAGAGACGGCCGAGGCGGATGCGGGCGCGCACCTCGAGGACCTCGCCGAGGGCGATGCTGCCGCGCGAGAGGTCGGTCACCGAGAGGTCCTCGATCTTGACGCTCTCCCAGGCGGCGCGGAGTTCGGCGTGGCGCGCCGCGCGCTGCTTCGCGAGGCGGAACTCGTCGGCCGAGATCGCCGCCACCTCCGCGCCGAGCGGAACGTAGGCGAAGCGGACGTAGTCCGACACCATCCGGTGCGTGTTGAAGGTCCCGGGGATCGTCGCGATCGAGCGCTTCATCTTCGCGATCCAGCCGGGCGGAAGGCCGTCGACGCCGCGGTCGAAGAAGAGCGGCACGATCTCGGACTCGAGCAGGCCGTAGAGGCTCCGGCTGTCGTACTCCTTCTGCATCTCGGCGTTCTCGTACTCGCGTCCGCCGCCGATGGCCCAGCCGTTCGTGCCGTCGTAGCCCTCGCACCACCAGCCGTCGAGCACGCTGCAGTGGATGCCGCCGTTCAGGCACGCCTTCATGCCGCTCGTCCCGGAGGCCTCGAGCGGCCGGGTCGGCGTGTTGAGCCAGACGTCGACGCCCTGCACGAGATGGCGGGCGATGCCGACGCCGTAGTTCTCGACGAAGAAGACGCGTCCTTCGTAGCGGGGGTCGTTCGTCAGTCCCACGATCTTCTGGACGAGGTCGCTCCCCTCGCGGTCGTCGGGGTGCGCCTTGCCCGCGAAGACGACGCGCACGGGGCGCGACGTGTCGTCGAGGATGCGCTGCAGCCGGTCCGCGTCGCGGAAGAGCAGCGTCGCGCGCTTGTAGGGCGCGAACCGCCGCGCGTAGCCGATCCAGAGGGCGTTCTCGGAGATGCCCTCGATCCGCCGCTGCAGCGCCGCCGGGCCCTCCCCGCGGCGGAGGCCGGTCCGCTCGACCTCCTCGCGCAGCCACGCGACCATGCGCCGCTTCTGCGTCTCGTGCGCATGCCAGATGTCGAGGTCGGGGATCTCCTCCGCCTGCGCCCAGGCCTCCCGCGACGGGTGGCTCTCGGCCCAGTCCGGGGCGAGGCGCGCGCGCAGCACGTCGTCCATCTCCTGCCCGATCCACGTAGCGAGGTGGACGCCGTTCGTGACGAAGTCCACCGGCGCCTCGGCGGGGTGGATGCCGGGCCAGACCCCCGCGAGCATGTCGCGCGAGACGTGGCCGTGGAGCTCGCTGACGCCGTTCGCGCGGTCGGAGAGGCGCAGCGCGAGCACCGTCATGCTGAACTCGTGGTCCTCGCGCGACGTGCGCCCGAGGTCGAGGAACTCCGCCCAGTCGAGGCCGAGGCGCTGCGCGAGCGGCCCGAAGTAGCGGCGCATCAGCCCCTCGCTGAACCGGTCGTGCCCGGCCGGCACCGGCGTGTGCGTCGTGAACGCCGTGCTCGCCCGCACGACCGCCTGCGCCTGCGCGAAGGTGAGCCCCTCCTCCTCGACCAGTTCGAGCAGGCGCTCGAGCAGCAGGAAGGCGGAGTGCCCCTCGTTCAGGTGGCAGACCTGCGGCGTCTTGCCCAGCGCGCGGAGCATCCGCCATCCGCCCATCCCGAGGAGGATCTCCTGCCTGAGCCGCGGCTCGCGGTCGCTCGGGTAGAGCCGGTCGGTCACCCCCTGGTCGGCGGGATCGCCCTCCGGGATCGCCGTGTCGAGGAGGTAGAGCGGGACCGACCCCGCCGCGACCCTCCAGACGCCCGCCTTCAGCTCGCGCTCGGGCAGCGGGATCGCGATCCGAAGCGGCGCGCCCTCCTCCGTCAGCACCTCGGTCATCGGCATGTCGCGCGGGTCGTGGCGCCGGAACTCGACGCCCTGTCGTCCGTCCGCCTCGATGCGCTGGACGAAGTAGCCGTGGGCGTAGCGGAGGCCCACCGCGCAGAGGGGCAGCCGCAGGTCGCTCGCCGACTTCAGGTGGTCGCCCGCGAGGACGCCGAGGCCGCCGCTGTAGATCGGCAGGCTCTCGTGGAGGGCGAACTCCGCGCAGAAGTACGCCGTGGCGGGCGTCGCGGCGGCGGGCCGCGCGCGGTGGCGGTCGTACTCCTCGAAGACCGCGTCGTAGGCGCGCTGGTAGCTCTCGTCGCGCGCCTGCTCGAGCGCGCGGGCCGGATCGGCGTCGCGCAGCATCCGCACCGGGTTCTCGCCCGACGCGCTCCACGCGGCGGGGTCGAGCTGTTCGAAGAGCGACCGCGCGCGCGGGTTCCAGCTCCACCAGAGGTCCATCGAGAGCTCCGTCAGGCGGGCGATCCGCTCCGGCAGCGACGTCGACACGGTGAACTGGTGCAGCCGCGGGCGGTTCGCGCTCTGCCCGGGGATCAGCAGCATCGACCGCGTGCTCGTGCGCGTGAGGCCGGGGATGATCGCCGTCGCCCGCCGCGCCGCGGCGCGCTCGAGGGCGATCCCGTGCGCCTCGATCGTCTTCCCGATCAGCGCCTCCCACGAGAGCCGCCTCAGGATCGGCTCGCCGGCGCGGCGCAGCGCGGCCAACTCCTCGTCGGGCCGCGCGAGGTAGCGCTTCAGCGCCGCGACGAGCGAGTCGGCGATCTGCCCGTTGTCGACCCTCTCGCCCGGCAGCACCGTGACGCCCGCGCGCTCCTGTTCCGGCAGCGTCAGCACGAAGCGCCCGAAGCCCGTCAGGTCCGTCGTCACGGTCGGCACCCCCGCGGCGAGGCTCTCGACCGGCGTGTAGCCCCAGGGCTCGTAGCTCGACGGGAAGATCGTGATGTCGCTGGCCTGCAGCACGTCGGCGTAGGTGAACGGCAGCACCGGATCGCGTCCGTCGAGGCGCACCGGCGCGAAAAGGATCCTCGCCGCGTCCCCGGGCCGGTTCTCGATGCCGTGCGCGCGGCTGGCCGTCAGGATCGGGTCGTCCTCCGGGTGCGCGAGGTTGTGCGTGCAGACGCCGCAGGGCGTGCCCGCGAGCTCGGACTCCTTGAGCCGGCGCATCACCTCCGGCCGCGGCCCCGTCTGCGGCGCCGCGACCGCGACGCAGTAGAGGAGCGGGCGCGCCGGCGGCTCGGGGTCCTTGCAGAGCCGCCCGAGCACGTCCATCGCGACGTCGAACCCCTTGTTCCGGAACTCGTAGCGCCCCGACGAGAAGACGAGCCGCGTGCGCGCGGGGTCCACCGGCGAGCCGAGGAACCGCTCCGCGGTGCGGAAGAGCGCGGCGCGCACCTCGTCGCGGTGCTTCGCGTCGGGCCGCGGCGCCGTCGTCCACCCGTTCGGCGTCACGAGGTCGGGCCGGCGGCCCAGCAGGTGGGCGGTCTCGACGGCGGAGTGCTCGCTCACGTCCACCAGCACCGACGCCTGCTTCGCCGCCGCGACCTCGAGGGTGTGCGGCGCATCGAGGTGGCGCTCCCGCGCGGTCCTGGCGGGCTCCACGGTCGCCAGGTCGCGGTGCAGCTTGACCCCGCTCCCCGCGAGCGCGCGCCCGAGCGCGCTGCCGTGCGGGTTGTAGACGGTGCCGATCTCCGGCGTCGTCTTCGCGAGGCGCAGCAGCCCCGCGGCGGTCTGCCACTGGTGGAAGTGCGCCACCGCCCGCAGCCCGCGGGAGCGCACCGCGGTGTGGTAGTGCAGCTCGACGAGCATGCCGGTCGCGTAGGCGAAGAGGATCCGCTCGACGCTGTCCCAGTCGGCGTGGATCGAGTCGACGCCGAAGTCGTTCCAGAGGTCGCCGAGCAGCCGGTTCTTGCTCTCGAGCAGCCGCCCGGAGTCGACGAGCGCCGCCTGCGGCGACCCCTCGATCCGCCAGCGCCCGAAGCGCACCGGCACGTCCCGCTCCGCCGCGAGCGCCGCGAGCGTCGGGTGCGACGCGTCCTCGACGAAGGTCGCCTGCGCGGCGCGGTCGGCCCAGAGGTCGGGTCCGATGTAGAGCACGTCGTCGCCGTACCGCGAAGCGAGCGCCGGCGCGGAGGTCTCGAGCACGGTGTGCACGCCGCCGAGCCGGTTGCAGACCTCCCACGAGACCACGTAGAGGAACCCGGGCCGCTTGCTCTCGGCGAGATCGTTCACCTGCACCTCTTCCATATCGACCAGATCCTAGTGAAGGTACGACCCTCCGCAAACATCGAGCACCACGCCGGTCACGTAGCGCGCGAGGTCCGAGCAGAGGAAGAGCGCCGGTCCCGCGACGTCGTCCGGCTCCCCGACCCGGCCAAGGGGGATGGGCTCGGGAAGGGGGCGCCCCCGCAGCGCCTCCTCGGTCATGTCGGTGCGCACCCAGCCCGGCGCGACGGCGTTGACGCGGATGCCGCGCGGCCCCAGTTCGGTCGCGAGCGACTTCGTCAGCGCGTTGACGGCGGCCTTGCTCGCCGAGTAGGCGCCGTAGCCCGCCTCGCCGCGCAGCCCCGACCGCGACGTGATGTTGACGATGCAGCCGCCCGGCTCCGCCTGCGCGGCGAAGAGGCCGCAGAGCGTCGCGACGGCGCGCAGGTTCACCGCGAGGATCTCGTCCCAGTTGCGATGCCACTCGTCGGGACGGTCGACGCGGGTCGGGATCCAGATGCCCGCGTTGTTGACGAGGATGTCGAGGGGGCCGGGGGGCAGCGACGGCGCCGCGTGGTCGCAGCGGAAGGGAGTGCCGTGCGGGACCTCCGAACGCTCGCGATAGCCCGCGAAGACCGTGGCGCCCGCTTCGACAAGCGCGCCCGCGATCGCCGCGCCGATGCCGCGCGACGCCCCGGTGACGAGCGCGCGCCGCCCGTCAAGATCGATGGTTCTCATGAATCGAGATCCTAGCTGGTACGATCCGATCCATGCGGGCCAGCTTGATCCTGCTGATCTCCATGGTGGCCTGCGGCGGAGAGCAACCCCGAAGACCCCCCGTGAATGAACCCACGACGAACCGGCTCGCGAACGAGAAGAGCCCCTACTTGTTGCAACACGCGACCAATCCCGTGGACTGGTATCCGTGGGGCGACGAGGCGTTCGAGAAGGCGAAGCGCGAGGACAAGCCCGTCTTCCTGTCGATCGGCTACTCGTCGTGCCACTGGTGCCACGTGATGGAGCACGAGTCCTTCGCCGATGCCGAGGTCGCCGCCTACCTGAACGAGCACTACGTCTGCGTCAAGCTCGACCGCGAGGAGCGGCCCGACGTCGACGAGATCTACATGAACGCGGTGCAACTGATGCGCGTGCCCGGCGGCTGGCCGCTCTCGGTCTGGCTGACGCCGGATCGCAAGCCCTTCATGGGCGGCACCTACTTCCCGAAGGAGGCGATGTACGGGCGACCGGGTTTCCTCGACGTGATGCGGCACATCGCCGAGGCGTGGAAGGACCCGGGGATGCGCGCGAAGATCGACCGCAGCAGCGGGCAGATCGCCGAGGCGGTGCAGCAGGTCTACGAGATGGAGGAGCCGCAGGCGCTCGAGGCCGGCGCCCTCGACACCGCGCTCGCGATGGCGCTCGGCTCGTTCGACACGGTCCACGGCGGCTTCGGCGACGCGCCGAAGTTCCCGAGCCCGTCGAGCCTCGAGATGGTGCTGCGCGCGTGGCATCGCACCGGCGGCGACGACGCGCGCAACATCGCGGTCAAGACCCTCGACGCGATGGCGCGCGGCGGCATCCGCGACCACGTCGGCGGCGGCTTCCACCGCTACGCGACGACGCGGGACTGGCTCGTGCCGCACTTCGAGAAGATGCTCTACGACAACGGGCAGTTGCTCTCGCTCTACGCGTGGGGCTACCGGGCCTTCGGCAGCGAGCTCTACGCGGAGACCGCCCGCGACATCGCGCGCTGGGTGCTCGCCGAGATGACCGACGCCGCGGGCGGCTTCTACGCCGCGCAGGACGCCGACGACCCCGGCGGCCCCGAGGGGGAGGGCGGGTTCTACGTCTGGGATCCGGACGCCATCCGCAAGCTCTTCCCCGACGCGAAGGACCAGCAGGTGCTCTTCGCCCGCTTCGACGTCCGGCCGGAGGGCAACTGGCCCGAGCGGCCCGGGAAGTCGATCCTGCAAGTGTTGAAGTCGCGGGCCGAGATCGCGAAGGAGACCGGGCTCGAGGAGGCGCGGGTGAAGGAGATCCTCGCCCGCTGCACCGTCCGCATGTACGCCGAGCGCGAGAAGCGCCCGAAGCCGATGACCGACACGAAGGTGCTCGCCGACTGGAACGGGCTCTTGATCAGCGGCCTTTGCAAGGGGTACCAGGCGCTCGGCGAGAAGGCGTGGCTCGACGCCGCCGTGCGTGCGGGGCGGTTCGTGCTGGCAACGCTGACCCGCGGGGACGGGAGCCTCCTTCGCCGCTGGGCCGGCGGCGAGGCGGCGCACGACGGCGTGCTCTCCGACCACGCCTACGTCGTGCAGGCCTACCTCGACCTCTACGAGACGACGTTCGACGCCGACTGGCTGCGCGCGGCGATCGCGCTGTCGAAGGCGACCGTCGAGCGCTTCTACGACCCGGAGGAGGGCGGCTTCTTCTATACGTCGAACCGCGCCGAGGCGCTGATCGCGCGCGGGAAGAGCGGCTATGACAACGCCACGCCCTCCGGCAACGGCGTCATGGCGTCGAACCTGCTGCGGCTCTTCGAGCTGACCGGCGACCCGAAGGCGAAGGAGCAGGCGAAGAAGACGCTTCACTTCTTCGGCGCCCGCGTCGGCGCGAGCGCGCTCGGCTTCAGCGCGATCTTAAACGCCCTCGACTTCGAGGCGGGCCAGCCGCGCGCGGTCTTCATCGCCGGCGCGCGCGACGCGGCGAGGCCGCTCATCGAGGCGGCATGGTCCTCCGCCGATCCCAACCGCGTGATCGTGCTCGTGACGCCGGGCCTCGACGGCCTGCTGCCCCCCGCGCAGGGCAAGACCCCGCTCGACGGCAAGCCCGCCGCGTACGTCTGCCGCGACTTCACGTGTGCGGCGCCCGTGACGACGCCTGAGGAACTCGCGCGGGCGCTCCGGCGATGAACCGTGCCGTCACCTCGCCGGACTGTCGGGCCGCTGACCGTCGCGCTACGCTAGGGGCATGAGTGCCGCCTTCGACGACTACATCGCGAGCGCCCCCGAGTTCGCGCAGCCGGTGCTGCGGAAGATCCGTGCGCTCTTCCACAAGGCCTGCCCCGGGATCGAGGAGGTCTTCAAGTGGCGCAACCCTTCGTTCGAGTACAAGGGGCTCGTCGGCGGCATGGCGGCGTTCACGGCGCATGTCAGTTTCGGCTTCTGGAAGCAGAAGCTCGTGAAGGGCGCCGACCGGCTGCCCGACCGCATCACGCACGTGAGGGACCTGCCGCCGGACCGCGAGCTGCTCGCGATGATCCGCGACGCGGTGCGGCTCAACGAGGAGGGCGTCAAGCTGACGAGGGAGAAGCGCGCGAAGCCCGCGCTCGCGATGCCCGCCGACCTCGCGAGCGCGCTGAAGAAGAACCGGCAGGCGCGCGCGACCTTCGACGGATTCCCGCCCGGCCAGCGCCGCGAGTACATCGAGTGGATCGTCGAGGCGAAGCAGCAGGCGACGCGCGACCGCCGCCTCGCGACAACGATCGAGTGGCTCGCGGAGGGCAAGCGCAAGAACTGGAAGTACGAGAAGTGTTGAGCGGGGCCCGTCGCCCGCTTCGCGGGCTATGGGCCCTTAGTGAGGCGGGACAGCGCGAAGTAGACGAGGACGCCGGGCAGGCAGCCGATGGCGATCGGGAGCACGAGTTCGGCGACGAAGATCCGCTCGCGCTGCGTGAGGTAGAGGTCGGCCCCAAACATCGCGCAGAACCCGGCGACCGCGCCGCCGACAAGCCCGGGCAGCCGGGCCTCCTTGCGCCAGACGAACCCCGCCAGCGCGCCGCCGAAGCAGGCGGCGGCGGTCAGGATCCACGGGCTCAGGTCGCGCGGCTCAACCTGCCACCGCACGATCGCCGGCAGCATCACGAAGATGCCGAAAATCAGCAGCGCATTGCTACCCCGCTTGCGCGCCGCCTCCCTCTCCTGCGCCTCAAGCTCCTTGCGTGCGGCACGTTCCTCCTTCCGGTCCATGCGCTCACCTCCCGTGGCGTGATGCTACCACCGACGCGGCAACGCCGCTCATGGCGGCGGCAGCGTATCGATCGTCGTCATCGATCCGATCCTCCGTTCCAGGAGCAGCAACTGTTCCCTCCGCACTCTCCGTTCCGAGTTCTCATCCGGCATGGGGGGACCTCCCGGATGATGTTATCCGTGGCAGACCTACGACAAACTGGCGGGAAGGCCAGCGGCCCTGCCGCCTTCGACGACTGCATCGCGAGCGCCGCCTGCCGACAACGATCGAGTGGCACGCCGACGGCAAGCGGCTCGCGGTGGAAGGGGGCGGCTTGAGTTTCGAGATTCGTGCGTGTACGCACAAGGGTAGGATGCGGACTCCCCTATGCTCCCCCGAAATCGCATTCCCATCCATCCCGGCGAGATCCTGCTGCGGGAGTACCTCGAGCCCCTCGCCATCACACAGGTCGCGTTCGCGAAGCGGCTCAGTGTGCCCGTGCAGCGGATCAACGAACTCGTGCGGGGCAAGCGGGGTGTCACGGCAGAGACCGCTTGGCTTCTTGCGGACGCTCTGAATGTCTCCCCGGAGTTCTGGATGAATCTGCAGAGCGGCTACGATCTCGCCCGCGTGCGCCTGTCCGAGCAGGCTGCCGCCAGGCGTGCGCCGGCACGCGTGCGCGACGTCCACCCCCCGGCGAGCGGGTACCTGCGCGTCGCAGAGCCCGAGGCTCCCTATCGGTCGCCCGCATCAGGCGGTCGTGGGCGCCGGAAGGGTCCCAAGGGGGCGCCCGGGCGCGGCCGCAGGCAGGGCTGACCGGAAGCCGCCGCTCCCTTGTGCCACACTGGGGGCGTGCCCACAGACGACCCGCTGGCCGACGGGGCGCTGCCCCCCGACCCCCTGATGCTCTTTCACGCCTGGTGGAAGCGCGCGCACGACGCGGCGCTGCCCGAGCCCGCCGCCGCGGCGCTGGCGACCGTGGATGCCGCGGGGCAGCCGTCGGTGCGGATGGTGCTGATCCGCGGCGCCGATGCGCGCGGGTTCTTCGTCTACACGAACTACCGGAGCCGCAAGGCGCGCGAGATGGACGCGACCGGCCGCGCCGCGCTCGCGGTGCATTGGGCGTCGCTGATGCGGCAGATCCGCATCGAGGGGCGCGTCGCGCGCGCGTCGGCCGCCGACAGCGACGCCTACTGGAGTTCGCGTCCGCGCGAGAGCCAGATCGGCGCGCACGCGTCGCCGCAGAGCGACGTGATCCCCGACCGCGCCGCGCTCGACCGCCGTGTGGAGGAGGCGACCGAGCGCTTCCGCGGGCGCGTCGTGCCGCGGCCCGCGTTCTGGGGCGGCTACGTGCTCGCGCCCGAGTCGATCGAGTTCTGGCAGGGGCGCCTCGCGCGCCTGCACGACCGCGTGCGGTACCGGCGCGAGGGCGCGGGGCCGTGGGTGGTCGAGCGTCTGGCGCCGTAGGGGTGGGGATTGGCGGTGGACAGCTCTCCCGCCGACCGACGGCGCGATTGCGGGTAAGCGTTCGATAGTCGACGTCTGGCGCGCAGCGTGAGATCGGGCACGATGGGCTCCGCAAGGGAGGTTCACCGATGCGGAAGCGTAAGAGCTCGCGCGCGGCGTGGGAGTCGCTCGTCAGGGAGTGGCGCGCCGGAGACCTGACGCAGCGCGAGTTCGCAAGGAGGAAGGGGATCGCGATCACGCCGTTTTCGAGGTGGTCGTGCCGGTTGCGACGCGGGGGCAAGGGCGGTGTCGCTCTCGTCCCGGTGCGCGTGGTGGGCGAGTCGTCGCCGCCATCCGCGGCGTTCCGCGTCGAGCTCGCCGGCGGCCGCGCGTTGCTGGTGCCGGCCTCCTTCGACGCGCCCGCGCTCCGGCGACCGGTCGCGGCGCTCGAGGGCGTCGCATGCTGACGCTGCCGTCCTCGGTGAAGGTCTATCTCGCCGGGCGCATCAGGAATTCGTGTGGGTCACGAGCGGCACGGCGCTCGACGCACTGGACCACGGCACGAACCCGGAATTGCGGATGCCAGCGATCGTGGATGGTGGCGAGTTGCCCGCCAGGGGCAGAATGACCTGAAGACTATGATTGACGGCAACAGGACAAGGGGGGGCGGAGGCAAGCGCTTCCTTTGGGACTTCTCGCGGCAGATTCAGGTGAAAGTCTTGAATCTCCACGTGTACGCGACATTCAGGCTGCCGCTCATGAAAGGTAGGATCTACAGGAAGCAGCCGCTTGAGGAGGACATGCCCGAGACCTTCCCTCCCGCTACGTTCCAAGGCGTCGGGGTCATCGGCAACGATGACGGTCATGCGACTGACGCGGTCACTGAGCCCTACGACAGCAGCCCGGAAGGGGGCATGACGTGCACGGACACTCCGTCGATCGGCATGCTCCCTAGCACGGGAGATCTCGGCGAGACCTTTGAAGTCCGGTTCATCTTCAACGAGTTCGTCCGCGTGTTGCTGGCCAACCAGTGGGTGCGAATGAGTGACCAGCTCAAGTGGCACACGTTCTTCAGGTTTGTGAAGGGACCGACGCAATGGACGAGCACGGGCTTGACCCAAGGCGGGGGCCATGGCAACTGGTAGGCTCTCGTCTGTTCCGCACATCCTGGCGGCGACGCTTCCGATCTTTGGCGTGCTCGGGTGCTTGAGGAAGATCGGCGAGGAGCCCCCCCGCTCCGAACAAGCGACTATTGGGGGCGCGGACCTTCCGCCTACCCCGCATGGTCAGGATGTGACCCGTCATCTTGCGCGGTTCCACTTTGCTGGAGAAGAGAGGGTTCGGAGGATGACGGAGCGGCTCGAGAGGCGCGTGCAACGACCGTGGACGGTCGAACGACTCGCTGCCTTCTCTGCGGCGACTCTCGATGCGGATCAGCGCGCCGCGGCAGTCTTCCTGCTTGCCGCTTCCCGCGATCCGATGGGGCTGCGAGTTGTCGGGAACGCGTTGGACGATCGGGAGCCCTGGGTCAGGGTCACCGCTGCGTGGGGCATCCTGTCCTACTGGATCGGCGAGATGCATGGAGGCGAGAACGCCGAGAGCGTTCTTAGTACTACAGCGCCAGAATTCTCTGTTGCCAGCGGCTCGCGCGACCGATTCCTAGGTCAACGCCGCTACCGCACCTCCGCTTTTGGAGTGAGGTGCCGTGGATATCGAGACTTTGGAGGCTC